>Ga0247779_1000338_pt1 | contig 31831 bp, 35 predicted proteins | sample UWRJL221509R5_FD_179925 | JGI IMG/M metagenome (GOLD analysis project Ga0247779, IMG submission 179925) | Plant litter microbial communities from Arlington Agricultural Research Station in Wisconsin, United States - UWRJ-L221-509R-5 | ecosystem: Environmental > Terrestrial > Plant litter >...
AAGAAACAACACTTTGAGTCTCCGAAGTTACACCCTTGGACCATTTCGAGATGTGAGCGGCGATGGTCACGGTGTGCGGAAGAGCATCCAAAATACGCAGGATATAAAAGCAAGACGAAGGAAAACACGGAATGAATATGGCGACAAGTTGTATGTTCGCGGAAGTTCGTATTGAAATCGGGAAATAGAAGCCACAATGTCAGTACCCGGAGTGGGGCATGTCATCAATCAAGTCAATAGAGAAACTGCAGATAAGCACAAATACCTTGAAGTAGACATATACAAGAGTAGACATCCGCATGATCAATTCAAAAGACCGAAAGGATACAGACAGATGGGTATCAACGCTAAGCATATACGCACAAGAAAAAGGCGAAGCTAGAGCTGCCCGACGTCGACTGAAAATGTTGTATGTTCGAATAAACGCACATGACCGCACCCTTGACACGAAAGACGCGTCCATGATGCCAATGACGGTGCCAAAGGTGAGTTTGCGTGAAGACCGGTATAAACGAAGGGCACGTCCGGATAGAAGCCCAAAGAACACGTTCTCGGATGCGTTTTTTTTGGAGAACAAAGAGAAGAATAGACCCCCAGAAACGGCATAATAGTCTGATAAAATGCCAGTTGGCCTCAGCTGCACCAGAAATTTAACCTCCACGTAGGCAAATCCATCAATGATCGCATTCATGACTGTGTTCCGAGGTATAAACAGATGAGAAGCAGATGCCGACCAAGACCATTAGCGGAGGAAGCTGAGTGTTATAGGAAATTCCAATTGGCTGACAAGATTGAAAGATTCCTGGCGGAAAGAGCGTTTCTGGGAACATAAGATTGAAGGAGTAAATGACAAGCGCCCTTTTATACGAGGAGAGCGGTAGTGACAGAATATGTCGCCATGCTGAAGAACAAGTTGCGGAAGACGCTCAGCCAGTAGCGCGGAATGGTTGATGTGGCTATGGCGCATTTTGCTGACTAATACGTGTTTATTGGCGTGAGAATTCAAGTTTAAGGGTTTAGTCATCTCAAACTGACGCGCCAGGAACGTTGCTAGCCAGCGCTCAGCACCCAACACTCCTTTGACATAGACAGTGACCCATGGCTTCCACAGAAGAGACAGTCAATGTGCCGTTCTTCAAGAAAAAGGGAAAAGGTCGTCCCACTACCACCCGAAAACGCTCTGTGTCGCCTGTAGGAATTAATTCGCAGCAACCGGCTTTCGGTTCTTCGTCTACTTCCAAATCTGAAGTCGTTCTTCCCACCAAGAAAGGTGCTGTCAATCTCCTCAGTGCAGGGACGAAGCGTACCCAAACACAACGAGAGCTGGATGATCTCGATGCTCCAGAGAAAGATGGTCCGGATGTCAAATGGACCGCTGCAGGGTCCCATCAGAATGCAGCTCTCGAGATCTTAGCCGGCGACGAGGTAGAAGAGCTATTGGCCAAGAGGAGGAGAAAGGAAAAGGCAGATGCTGGCGAAGAGGATGAAGAGATCCCTGATGATGGAAAGTATCACGGACAGAATGCATACAAGAGCCACATCAAAAAAAGCACAGAGGTTCCTAAATCGATGCGAGTCGGACCTCAACGGAGTACCACCACCATCCGTACTGTCACTATCGTCGATTATCAACCGGATGTTTGCAAGGATTACAAAGGTGTGTTATTTTTCTTATCTTCATCATTACCGGTTTCGCAAGCGCAGAGCTAATCACCGCAAACCTCAACAGAAACTGGATACTGTGGGTTTGGCGACACGTGTAAATTCCTTCACGATCGTGGTACATGTAAGTCTTTACTGCTTTGATGAACGTATAATAGATCCTCATCCATTGTTCTCTAGATCTTGCTGGTTGGCAATTGGATAAACTCGCAGAAAACGCGCAGAAACAAGTAGAAGACGTATCAGATGACGACTCTGATGACGAGGATGTTCCTTTTGCCTGCCTTATTTGCAGAAAGCATTACACCGACCCTGTTGTGACTCGCTGCGGTCATTACTACTGTTCGGCTTGTGCAATAAAACGATATGCAAAGACACCGAAATGTTTAGCTTGCGGAGCTACGACAGGTGGTATATTCAACCGTGCGGACAAGATCATCGACAAGATGAACAAAAAGAGGGAAGCAAAAGAGGCAAAGGACAAAGAGGGGTCCTCTGATGAAGAAATCCAAATAGAGGGTTTGAAAACGGTTGACGGAGAAGAGGAAGAAGGTTCCCACTCCTCCGATTCCGACTAGCGAAAAGAGTCTACGCCAGGTATGTTATGCCGCCAATTCTCGTCGTACCTATTTCACTCATTCAAATGTTCAGCCATTCCCCATATGTTCAGCATACAATGGGAAGTTCATACAGACAGGTTATTATCATGATATCTTTCTCTGATACTTGTGACTGCGGATCCGCCTGTCAATTTCTTTTATTCGGTTCATCTTGCATCAACAAATGGAATGACATTGGAGGACCAAACAATTATAGCAGACTTTATCATCTGGTACCGTCTGCGCCGGGGTCTGTTGTAGCGCCGGAACGTCATCTTTGCAAGATGCCACATCATGCTATTCCATTTGGCACCTCGATGGGTTGCTCATGTCGTTCCAGGCATCGTCAACTTTCACCTCGCGTCTCCAAAATTTTCTTCCCGAACCATTTGTTAATTTATTTGGCGCCTACCGATCAAGGATGTCCTGAATTTCCGCAGAGACCGTGGTTTGTTTTAGTACCTCCGATTTTTTTTTTCCTGTGTACGTGATGTGATCACAGAATAGACTAAATGAATCGGAAAAGTATTTTCTCGCGTTAGCATGTGTACGCGTCAGGCGCCGTGTTTCGCACTTATTTGCTATCAAGCATCTATCCCCATGTCAGCTATTTTCTCGCCATCAACACTGAGTACTGAAGACTGGGTCTATTTACAGAAAGTAGCTCGCATCTCACTTCGACCAAGACTTTTAATCTATCTAACAAAAGCCAAAAGACGCTCCGCCGACTTAACCCTGATATATCTCAGCCTAAGGCAAAGTACGAAGACAATGACATAGCATATGTTGCAGATTCCGGTAATCGCTCAGAGACTAAACCGACATGAGAAACCGTCACAGTCTAGAACAAATGTATTTCATACGTATACTTACTCACTAAATTTGTTACTATTAAAAAAGAGACTCCGACATTCAGCTTCTCGAATGACAACTTACCACGACAGATTCACCAAGGTACTTAATTCATAAAGATCGGGAGTTTTTTATTCGACTCCTTCCCGATCGCTGTCCTGTATGTACATAGCGATGCCGCAACCCGTGGTTTTCATTCAATTATTCAATCTATCTTGGGACACTGCGAACGGTTTTTGGGATTCATGTAAATCAACTGCATCTGGATTATTTCGGCTCCGGGCAGACATCTGCTTTCTATGCTTCCGAAACTATATGGTCTTCACGGCTCGGAAGGCAGGAATGTCCATGTTGAAACCAATGTCGTAATTATAGGTGCATGTACGATAACTGGATGGGGCAACGATAATTAAGAAGAGAAGCTAACGTGATGCGACTGTAAGGACGAATGATAGCATTCAGCAGTCAAAATTTAGTGGATGCCCTCATTGACTTCACCCACCATAAAATAACTTGGGACATAAAGCATAACTTAGGAATGGTCGCACCCATTGTCCAGATGTCGCTTGAGCGAATCATTCCTGGAGATAGAAGAACTAGATAGTCAGACCAATGTCATTGCTACCCAGGCTTTGGGTCCTCACCTGCTAAATCCTTTCACGCAATAAGGGCATTTGTGGGTTATAGGCATAGGAGCATGTTGTGTTTCATGGTGTCTCTTCCGATCATGAGATCTGGAAAAGGTTTTGCCGCAGACCTCGCAGGGAAAGCGTTCGCCAGACGGTGAGGAGGCTGAGGTGGGGGAGGCAACGCCAGACACAGACCCCGAACGAGGTCGTCCTGTGCTAATCCTGGAAGGGCGCTGACCACCATGAGAAGAAGGAAGAGTGTGACTCCCAGGTGGATAATCGCCAGACGGAGGATAATTCTCTTCCGGAATGCTGGCCGTTAGTATGGTATGGTTGTAATTATAGGAATGGGCGATCTCTGAGGGAGTAGGGATGAATTGCTGCGGCGACTGAGGAGTACGGTGCAATGGAAGTTGACGAGTGTCTGTAGGAGGCAGGTACTGTGAAGGATAGTGGTGACTAGGTGACGCGTATCCGGGTTGTGCTGAAGAAGAGCCTCCATAGCTAGTCGGAGTGTAGTAACGCGGATCACGACCATGGGAAGGGTCGCGGTGTGTATTGGTGAGTGAGGGCGTCATGCTACGGAAATAGGGATTAGACGAATTTACGGCTGTACAAAAAAAATAAGCGCTGCTGTTGGGTGGGCTAAAGGAGAAGCATACCGTCATGGACGCCACTCATTCCTTGTGCGGGTGGCGTATAATACTGATCAGCGGTATGCTGGGGTGGGTACCCGTTAGAGGAGAAGTCTGAGCTGTGATGGGATGTGTGGCCAGACGTGCTCGATGAGTAGCCTGTAATTTGGTCGTCGTAGGCGTATGCGCGAGGGTCGCGTTGGTACATCGGAAAGAGGGATTAGGGGACGGACGAAATGGAAAGGGTCCAGGGATGATATAGGAAGAGCGATGTTTGCATGTCTGGCCTTTAATAGGACGGAGCCGTCAGTTGTCATCCGACTTGGTAATTAAATCAACATTTACGTCGGGGTAGAATTCGCGTTCGAATTAGATCATATATCGCTTTCGATCCTTGGTACCGAATGACGGATGGGGGCCGCTATCCACGGCAGTCTACTATTTCGAAACTAAGCTGCCCTCTTTCGAGTTGGGACCCATGAAGGGTATCCTCTGATCGAGGCGCCTGGAAAATCAGTCATGGAAAACTTTTCAGAAGCCGGGGCTACAATAAGATCTTAGATGACCCACAAGATTCACTATCGAGAAGACCTACAATTCTAAAAGAGGTTAGGCACAAAACGACCATGTCAAATACGTCGTAACTCAACTGAATTGATATATAATTCGGATGGTCATAAATGCTGTATACTCTCTGCTAATTGCCAAGTCTGGAGATTTTTCCTTGCACGTCGAAATACTCACCCTCTCCTGTCTATGATGTGTGAAAAGAATCCCATCAAAAAAAGGTCAAAGTAAGTTACAGTCCTCCTTGTGTTGGGCCGTGACGTGAGAAACCAAGACCTACCTCCCAGGATTCCCGGGACGGCTCGGCAATGAATTAGCGCGGAGTTACGAATGTTATTTATTTGATATGTAGACCCTGTTAAAATAAACGTTCGGATCTGATGGGGTCACGCTCAACGAGCGTGAAGAAAAGAAGAAAAAAGGGATCTTACTCCTCTGCACAAAGTTTTTGATCCTACTTACGTCTCGTTTTGTATTCTGCAAGTCGGAATCAGTGTCCGACCATCCTAGCATGATTCACTTTGTCAGCTAGATCGATACTGTGCGAGGATTCTTGAAGATGCTCACCGTCATTAAATTTTAAATTGCCTAGTGAGCAATGCACATGCCAAGGTTAGGCACAGCATTCAGTGCAAATCAAGAGAAACGACCACCGTCGGATACCATTGGATACATAGCTTTGGATCGACAATGAATGAGTGGTCTGAAGCAATGATGGGATGTTAAATAAGACCTGCTAAGGCGCTAAGTCAATTCAGGATATTTCATATCGGAGGGGCATGCAAATCGTTGCAGATTTTGCTTATTAATTGCCGCTCGTGCTTTTCAGCCAACTCATCACATTTTTGGAGAATGTAGGTCGTCATAATCGTGCGCGAGCTATCCCACCGCATGGAAGCTAAGCAGAGCGATTAGAAGGGTACATTACAAAAATAATGCCACTGGTTCGCTATACCGGTGATATGATGGGCGAGAATCCGTGAAGAATCCAAGACGACAGTCAATCGTAGCTTCAATCGCCTGGACTGCGAGAAAATCGCGATGGATAGCCAAGTGGCGGTTTGGAAGCCATGATTATACGATTTTCGCATGTCATGCCTCTGAAGGCTTGCTCAGAAAAGATGAAAGAAAGGAAGGACATGCCAGCCTCGCAATTAACGGTCGACTTTGCTGTGTACCAGCGTACTGTGCAATTGCTGTACGCATCGCGAGGCAAGCCAAAACGATTCATGTCAATTAGGGCGTTTATAGACAAGATTAGCTTCCATAAGTGCGTAAAGGAGAAGAAGAAGAAAGACTAAGTCGAAACTCGTTCTTGCCGACCATGGCTCATGTCGCCTTTTGCCTTTTTAGGACAAGGCTATTGCCAAATACGCGCAAGCACATGATGAGTCGACGTCGCTTGATCATTCGTGCAACTAATGGCTCCCTTTGATCTTGACGCGTGTATCCAGCAACTTCTGCGAAAACAACTCCTACATGAAGTATTACTTCGAGAAATATGCGAAAAAACAAAAGAGGTCCTAATGCGAGAGTCCAACGTCGTGCACGTTAGCGCCCCAGTAACCGTGGTGGGAGATATACATGGGTGAGTCATTAATAACAATCAACTTGAGAATATCCCTTGACCATTTTTAAGACAATTCTACGACTTAATAGAGATTTTTCGGATAGGAGGCTACGCACCAAATACTAATTATCTTTTTCTTGGTGCGTAGGTATCCCCATCATTGCCAAATCCCTGATTACCTCAACTTTCTGTAGGCGACTACGTGGACCGCGGATTATTCAGTGTTGAAACCATTTCTCTTCTAACATGCCTCAAGCTTCGATACCCAGATCGTGTACAACTTATTAGAGGGAACCACGAGTCAAGAGCTGTAACCCAAGTCAGTTGCTAATATTGGATGCATTGATCCAACTCTCTTATCCGCTCCCAAAAGACGTATGGATTCTATACGGAATGTGTTCGAAAATATGGTTCTTCCCATGTCTGGACGTACTTCACCGATATGTTCGACTTTTTGACGTTGTCTGTGGTTATCGATGATCAGATATTCTGCGTTCATGGAGGTATGTGCATGCCAGTTTTTTTGTCAATGCTAGAACTCAAAGGAATATGACAGGACTTTCGCCTTCAATACACTCAATAGATCAAATCAAAGTAGTAGATCGATTTAGAGGTACAAGACTTCTATATCCAATGGGATCTTTTTCTCGGGCTGACCACCTTGATAGAAATTCCCCATGAGGGTCCTATGGCAGACCTAGTATGGTCAGATCCTGACCCCGAGAAAGAAGATTTTGCGATATCACCCAGGTAAGCTGGTCGAATCGAGCCGTCACCATTTATGCTCATTCCAAGATCATTAGAGGTGCCGGTTACACCTTTGGTTCTGGAGTAGTGTACAAATTCCTGGATGAAAATAACATGTCCCACATTCTTCGCGCTCACCAGCTATGTATGGAGGGATATTCCTCGTTATTCGACAAACATTTGTCTACTGTATGGTCGGCACCAAACTATTGCTATCGATGTGGTAATTCTGCTAGTATTCTTGAAGTGGGTCCAGGAGGAGCAATGTATTTCAACGTTTTCGAAGCAGCGCCCGAAAACGAGAGAGACGGACCAAGCCAACAACAGGCACAGAGTGCAAGCGGGAAGGTATGTTGGCATAATGTTAAATGTTGCGTCCCTCGATTTCTTACCGTCCGTTTCAATTAGCTTCCAGAATATTTCCTCTAATTTATTGTTTAACCACGTAATGATATTCGGCGTCGTCTCTCAGTGCCGTCTGAATAGCATTTATAAATCCTTCACGTCTTCCGCTATTCGACACTTTAGATTCGGATGACCATGCCACATTTTGTAATTGATACCAATTCGGGGTGCCCACCGGAGAATGTCTTCTCTTTTGTAATCATCTTTAAATTATTAATTCCGTACAAGACGGCGATTCAGTCTGTACAAAGAAACATATGCCAGTGCTATAGACTAGGAATAAATGAGTGTCTATCGGTCAGAAGGTAGTGACGAGGAAGCTGTAAAATACCCTTCCGTATGGTGAGCCGTAAAGTCAATACTATCAAGGTAAAGCCCAGTCCCAGTGTGATATGTTTGCGCCAGCGCATCCAAAAGAGCATCAATAACGTCTTTATAAGATCTCTTTTCCGACGACGTCCATATTGAAAAGACGGGGGACCGTGTTTCGACGCTGGTACGACGGGGTAACCAAAAAAGGGGTTTAGAAGGGAAGTCGGGGAATGCCATGATATTGAGCTTGATGGTGGATTGAGAGTCGCCGTTACTGGAATTTCTTCAGGTTCCATTGTGGTGCTCTGTAGCGGTGTTTCGCGAGCTATTGGTGGGGGTGGCCGCACAGGATCCTCCAAAAGTGCCAACGAAGGTAGATTCCCGCCGTAGTCTAAGTAAAATGAGTCACATTTGGGGAAGACAGAATATGCTATTTGGCTGACATACCTTGCGGTAAGGCCGCCGGGGAGAAGTATTCTTTAAGTTCCTTGTTTGACGGAAAGAAAACGCGCGAGAGCGCGGTTTCTGGTAAGAGACGTCTGTGCAGCAGCATCAAGTTTAATTGGGGTAAAAATGTCAAGATGACAAACACACTTAAAGATACTCCATAGACCTGAATGTGTCCAAGAATAATTGAGCATGAAAACTTGCGGACGATATTCAGTAAAGAGTCCTTCTCATTGAAGGTAGTTGAAATCTCACCTGCTGCAATCATTCCAGAAAAGCGCGGAATGACTTCACGGATAGTCCATGTAAAGAGATCAATATTCTATGTTTCTCTTAGTATAAAATTGCGGAATGATGTTTGAATGCATTACTATGCTTTGAAGAGATAGTCGGGATAAATCCAGTAACACGACATACTGTAAAGGCGGCCGCGCGTCATCCAATGAACTATCGTAAAGAGACCTTAAATGAAGCCTAAGTTGTTCAAATGCTCTAACGATGGAGCGCTTTTGAGAATCCATAGGCGCATCGACTGGAGTTACCTCAAGTACTAGTATTGGCCTGCCTAAAGGATCACAGATGTTCGATGGAAGACAATGAAGGTTTGGAATTTGCGACGGAGGTTCTAATGGCCATAGATTTTCTATGCGCCATGATAAAGCTTTTTGGATTGCTTCCAAAGAGAACGATCGTGTAAACTTATTGCGCTGTAAATACGACGTAAATCAGAACGCTTGGTACTCGTTGTCAGCGGAGTACCAGAACTCGAAAGTGCTCACCCTTGCGAGGCGGAAGATGGAGGCTTAGCACACTGCTGTTACTCATGATGAAGTGGTTCCACAAAAGATAACCTTACGTACAGGTATCAGAAAGCCATTCCTTTGCCCATTCCTGGACCTCTGGGCTTAACCCAAGCTCGTCGGTGACAGAAGGCAGGATGTCCCGGATTAAGGTATCCTGTAAAGTGTAAATGTCCTCCAAATTAGAGTGGTATTGCTCTAATAGCGCATCTCGATTAGTTTGCAGTCGCTTCCGCGTTTCCATTCAAAAAGGAATCGATCCTGTCGCTTGGTGGGTCCTGTACTCGTAGACACCGGTCCAAGGCGGTTGTAAATAGCAGAACCAGTGATAGTGATTGACATGACCGTGGCACATGTAAATCAACCCCCGCGACCTTCCCTCTTCTCACGGTCATTTTGCCTTCTGCACCTGCAAGCTTTCCATCATGTACTTAGTACTTGGTCCTCTCAACGATCTTTGACGTGTTCTTTTGCAAAATCAGCCGCATTATTCCTCTCTATAGCAGAATATATGCCAAATGTCTTTCCAAATTTTACTACTGTGTGGACTTTTTCTCAACAGGGTTTACGACCACTGACCGGCCATGAATAGCATTGCTACCTTGTGTAAAATCCCTACCCGGTTGCTAGATCTCACTTAAATACCTGGTCTTTTCTAGAAGTGATGAAGGAACAGCATCCTTAGGAATTAGCATGGCATTTTGCAAGGTACAACTTTCTGATACGGCCCGACTTACAATTCATCAGTATCAAATCTTTTCGAGAAGCTTTGAAAGCAGTCTTGAAGCGTCGCGGGATCAAAAGGCAAGCAATAGGACACGAAGGAAGACAATATCCTTATCGACCTCGTTGTCTGCAGGGACAGAAGTCAGCAAATTGAGGTCATACCTGTTCCAAGCAGGACTCCTTGATACTCCATAGCCAGGTATTCGGCGGGATCATCGGAGTAGGTTGACGGTAGAGTGGCAGAAGAACGTAAATGAGGATTTATATGGACAATAATAATTGGAACGCGTTGGATATAAGAGCCCTATTCATTTGAGTTACAACAAAATATGTATCTTTCATGCTTTAATCGATCCAGTACTACGCATGAGCATCAATTGGAGCTTGCATAATTGCTTGAGGTGGCGCTGATTATAATACATGCCTTTTACATGCATCCCATAAAGATGCTTCGATGATAATGAAATTAAGTTCCAATAAACAAGTTTTAGAGTGGTAGTATAGAAGGATTACCTGTACCTAGTGCGAACGGTGCATTATCAATATCCGTCAGATCACCTTGAGCCATCATCGTGAGCATTAGGTAGGTAGCTCATTCAAGTTCCAGTAGGCAGATCAATAGTTCTCTTAGTAGCACATGAGTCGCAGATAATAGTGAACGAACCATGAGAACCTACCGAAACCACACGGCTAGACTATATTTACCATAGCCAGGCTGAGATATACTCATAGTCAAGGGGGCCGGATTTAGGATGTCCTTACACAAGATTAGTACTGGCACAAAGTTGTAACTTTTTGTGGGTAGAATAGGATAGGATAGACTGGGCGTTATCCGACACACTCCACAAGATGGTATGACACTTTTGGATGAAAGGACTCAAGTATACCTTAAGTTAGAGAAAAGTTTGGTCTTTCTTGGAGTCTTAGATGTAATATGAAGATGGCAGAAGCATGCAATGCGGTACCGGCGAGGCAGGGGAGTTGACAGCATGAGACAATATTTTAAGCCCACTGAGCATGGTCCAGAGGAATTTTGTATGATACAATCAATCGTTGCTTAGTTCTGACTTGCTAAAGTGGTAGTCCGAGGAAGACAGCAGCCTATAATATGAATCGCCCGTAGCGTAGAGCAGAGTCCGATTTATCCGCTTCAGCGGAAATACTTCAAGTGGGTATCTGAGCCAAGAAGAGCACATAAGGAAACCCTAAAAGCCGCATTTCGACCCAGCCCTTTTCAAGAATCCGGAACTACCAGAGATTGCAATCAGTCTAAATTTCTAGGGAAGTTGCTGGGGACCTAGGTTGATCCAGAAAGTCACTGAGCAAGCCAGATGGTAGATCAACACGAGCCCTAACGCACTCAGAAATAGAGAGAGAAGAGAAACCAGTTGGAGGAAGAAATTTATTGACCATACTTTTTATTAGAGTTGAAAGAGTGATCCCTTCAGCTTCAAGTTACAAGTTAAACCGGATTAGGCGCCTTCATACAAACCCCAACTTTGTTTGGGTGTGGGAACTTATTTACAAATAGAGGCTTCGGCATTTTCGGCATCTAGGTGAAATGTGATGGGCATTGAAATTTCTTACGTAGCGTCTAATCAACAGAATATATTGGCTGGCATAGCAGAACATGCCTTCGCCGGAAATTCAGACTTTTTTCACCTGGTTCCAATCTCAAAATGGATACATCGACACAGCGGCTATGGATGTCGTACAACTGCCGGCTTCAGAAGGAGGACGTGGTGCTATAGCACTTCTTGACGTTCCCGTGCGTCCATTTTGATTGCTTGTGTGGTAGAAGAATGCCGCATGTTTCAATGCACTTTCAGACTAACGTTTTAATTTCATTGTGCGCAGGAAAATCACGTCTTTTTCTCTGTTCCGCGTTCCCTGATCTTGTCGACGCGTACCAGTTCGCTACCGTCAAAATTCGGACCTACAGCGTGGAAGCACTTTAAACTGCACCGAGGATGGTCAGGTCTAATACTTTGCATGATGTGGGAAGCAGCTCAGGGCGCGCAGTCAAAATGGTCCGCTTATTTAGGTGCGCGATCTGCATATATTTGCTCAGCTGAATTGCTAATACCGATCTCGAAAACGCACACCAGATATAATGCCGAACAAGTTCGATACCCCGATGTTTTGGAATGAAACTGAGCTGGAGCAGCTCAAAGGCACCTCAGTGGTAGGTCTGTTCTTTGTTCAACTTATCTCATACCTTGAGATCTATGATTTTGATCCCATCCGCTTCGTTCGCGCAGAAAAACTAGGAAAAGAAGACGCTGAAAAAGATTATGCAGAGAAAGTTGTTCCAGCTATTCAGGTGCATTTGGATATACATTTTTACAGTCGGCTTTACTCATTAGATTTAATGTAATCCAAAGAGTCGTACCGACTTATTTAGACAGGAAGACATGGCCACGTACTACTCCCTTGATGCGTACCATATAATGGGCACTCGAATTTTGTCACGCAGTTTTACGCTAGAGAACGAAGAACCTGATGGTGACGACGATGGCCAAGAAGAAGAAAAAAACCATCCGGAATCCTCAGCCGATGTTGGCAATACAAGTATTGGGAGTGCGATGGATGTCGATGAACCTAATGCATCCGAGCAACACGGTCACGACCACGGGGAAGAATCTGAAGACGATGACGGCGAAGAAAACGCACAAGAAGTAGCTATGGTTCCCCTTGCTGAAATTCTCAATGCAAGATATAAAACCGAAAATGTGCGTTTTGGGTGTCATAAACTATCGCGAACAAAACTCAAATTTGTGGTTCTACAGGTCAAGCTTTTCCATGAACCCGACTGCTTTCGAATGATTTCCACCAAACCTATCAAAGCAGGCGAGCAAATCGTACGTCTACCACTATCCTTCAATCTGCGCGTCTCATTCGTATGTTGATGGTCTTAAACGCCGACAGTGGAACACGTACGGCGATTTACCCAATTCCGAACTCTTGCGAGGATTCGGCCATGTCGATTACCTCCCATTGCCGCATGCGCCAGGAGAATTTGGAAATCCCGGCGATGTGGCCGAAATACGCGCTGATCTTGTCGTGCAATGTATTTTGGATGCTATAAATAATGAGGCCAGTTCAAGCAATTCCAAGACATTCACAACAGATGACTTAGAAGAAAGAATTGACTGGTGGCTCGAGGAGGGTGGAGATGAGTATGTTTTATTTATATAACACATTGCAGGTCCAGATTATATTTATTGATCATCTCTTCTTGTAGTATTTTCACGATCGAACACCCTTCTGCTGACCCAGACTCTCCGCTGTCTATACTCTTATTGTCTTTCATACGGCTGATGTTGCTCACCGACGCTGAGTGGACACGCGTTAAGAGTAAAGGCAAACCACCTAAACCGACCACAGATTCAAGAACGTTACGCATTCTGTGCAGCGTCTTGGAAAGAAAAAAGGCACAGTACTCAACAAGTCTAGAGGTGCGTTCCACCGTTTTTTTCGGCGACAGTTTGCATGGGCACTTTCGCTTACGCATCCTCGCTATATCCAGGAAGACCTACAAACCGTCAAGAGCGCAAGTTCCGACGCTACGCTCAGGATGGAAAATATCCCAAGTCTTCATTTACAGCTTGCTCTCGTCGTGCGTATTGGTGAGAAGCGCGTGCTAGAGGACGTCAGAAAATATACCGTACAGATGTTGCAACAAGCGGAGGCAAAGGAAAGCGAAGAGGAGAAAAACTCGAAAGGACGCACGGTTGGTGCCGGTAAAAGAAAGGCCGACTGTGGGGAAGGCACCAGCGGTAAGAAGAGGAGAAAATAGAGTTTTCATTTTCCACAAATCGTGAGTGCCAATTGCGCCAAGCACTTAAAACACGGGAAAAAGAACTCTGGCCGGATGATTATGTGCAACGAAACAACATATAAGCATAAATTACACCCATATCACATTTACATCCACTACAATACATACATACGCTCTTATCCAAAGTCCGTGAGATGTCAGAAGCCAGATCAATTCCTCGTACAAGTAGTCTTCAAAGTGCCCAATTTGCATTTATTTCTTCCCTGTCGAATCCTCGAACGGATTTTCGGCATATTCAAGCCCATCATCCGAGTTATAATCATCGTCGTGCCGTTGATGTGATGTATTTGTAACCGGTATGCCAGCAGTACTTGAAGCAGGACCACCTGCAGAGCTTGATCCTGCGTTTGTATTGGGATCACGGAGAAGAGAAACAGGACGCTTAGGGAGAAGTCCAAGCTTGCCTGGACAAAACAAGAGTTAATAAGGTATATATCAAAACGTCATGCAAAAGTGCTCACCGGCATCTATAGTAGACGGAGCAGGGGTTGTGATAGGTGATGGTTGGCGTTGAATGGTGGGAGGCTGGGTGGGAGGCGGTGATGGTGAAGTACTTGTGGGTGGTGATGCTGTTTGCATACACGTCAACGGTGTTCGAACTAAAGAAAATCATTATTTAAACTCACACATATCATATCCTTTCACTGCAGTAGTAGATGCAGGTTGAGACGATGGTGACCTACTTCCTAAGTTCGTCCCAGTACTATTATTCGAAGGTGGGTTTGGGTCGTAATACGCTGCTTGTGCCGGAGGGTGGCCAACAGGAGGATTCCATTGTTGTTGCTCTTGCGTATTTGACGTAGAAGGTCTAGAAAGCGACTTTGGTAAGGACTGCGTACTTGTCCAGATCTGGAGATGGATGCAAACCTTCCCGTCTCAAACTCTTGAATCTTCGCCTTCACCTTAGAGAACAAGTTTCCAAATGTTTTCTTTCCGGCTATGAATATATTCGGGTTAACCACAATGATTTTTTGCAATGCCAAAAAGACAGCGACATACTCTCCGCAATCTTGGCGAACTGTTCTTGAAATTCACTGGGTCCCTGGTTCTGCTGCGATTGCTGAGGCGCAGAATTCCATCCCGATCCTGGACGGGTAGCATAATTCACTCGCGGATTTCTTCCTTGATTGGTGGCCATCCACTCTGCAGTTTGCTGCTGTTGTTCAGCGAGAATGAGCTGGCGGGCAAATTGCTCGTCTAATTCTTCTTGAGTCTATGTTTGATAAGATAAGACGAAGAATGAGATAGCCGATCACCGGACAAATGAACGCACAAGGACGGGAGCGGGATTGTTGACGTTATCATTGGGACCTGGTTGAGGTTGCTCGCTGCGATATTCTGGATCACTCATACCAAGTAAAGTGTCGATAGCGCGGTCCTGATTTCCTCCTGAGGATTGTAAAACCGACTGACTGCGTGATATGTTAATATTAAATAAGGTGAAAGAACATAAAACTATGCACAGAATAAGATCATCATAATCGGGAAACATTGCTCTAAGAGCAGCGATAATTGGATCTTCATTTGGTCCAGTATTGGTAGAGGGAGGAGTAGGAGGCTGAGGCTGAGGCTGAGGAGAAGGAGAGGAGGACATGGTGGAAGTTGTGGTCGTAGTCGTGATAGTTACCAGATTCGACTACGCAGTCACGGCGACACAACCCCGTGCAATGTGACAGGACGTGACAGCGCGTCCTTCATTTCCTGCAACCATGGTCATCATGGAGATGTCCAGAAATCTACGACAGACAATCGATAATTCTCTGGAAGAAGGCCAGTTCGAAAATGCCATTCTATCACTCGACCAGATGCGCACAGACTACCACAGGCCCTCTGTTATCCATATCTTACATCTCATTTTCTTTGCCTTACACCCCCCAGACCACGCGTACAATTTGGATGACCCTTCCTTCGACCCGGCAAAGTTGATCATGCAGTCTCCGCGCAAGATAGTAAAGCAAGGGAAATCTGCACTAGTACTTACCCCTGAGTCTGTCCAGGCCTCCCGCCGTCTTTTATACGCTTTTCTTACGACAAATGGTGTATCTGCATTCGCTGACGCTCTTCCTGCGTTTCCGGAATCACGAAACGCGCCGGAATACGAATGCGAGTATATGGATAGTCCTGTATTCAACCAGGCAGTCGCAATTCGAAAATCAAGGAATATGTGGGAAGTGTTGAAGGCAGGATACACTAAGAAGACGATGAAGATGTTTACCACTCCATCAAAAGGACGAGGAAAGCAACCACGTTCGTCTGCATCTGATAGAATGGAAGAATGGTCATCAGACGAGGCTGCTGTAGGGAACGACTCGTGGTTTCTTCTTGAGTGGCTGGTAACTCTTTTTGAGAAAGACGCAGAAGCAACACACAAATCGGGACTACGTATGTTACCGCTTTGTCTCAGTATTGCAAGTCTATTTACAGTTAGCCAGCCAAACAGTCGCCTATGCTGTTAAAGCAACTCCCACAGCCTCCGATGGGAAGTATGACGCGATGGGATGCGTCTGAACCTCTCAAAGTCGTCTTTTATGCTTTCCATCAGAAAGAGCCGCGGCGGAGGAAAACAGGCATTCGTCTCCTGTTACTTGTATGTTTTCCTATATTACTCTACTCCGAACCTTACTTCAATTTCACTCTAGTTAATTGACCTCACACAATCCAATTACCTCAATCTACCCTCTTTTGCATCGTCTACGTTAAGTCATCTCTCGACCTCTCTGTCACCAGCAACTACATCCCTTTCTTCAAACCCTCAAACTCACTCTTCAAGTCAATCTCGAAATTACGATGAGCTATCGTTCCCTACCCATCATGAAGCCATTTGCTCACTGTTCTCCATTCTCCCGACTACCCCACCGGCTCTTAGCTTCAAATTAGCTTTATGCAAGCAAATTCTTTCGGAACTTGACGGTCAATCTATCTCTCAGGCTTATCCGTATGACATCAATACCCCTATCGATCTGTGTGCCACTACACGAAGTGGTTTGCGTCGTATTGCACAACCTGTTTCCAGCGCTAAAGCCACTCCCGATTCTAATTCAAGGGATGGGAATTCAAATGGCAGCAATGCTGCAGTATCAAGAGCGAAGCCAAGGCCAAGGCCTAAACCGAAGCAGAAAATCCCTCTGGAAAGGTCAGGTACCCTGATAATGGAAGACACCGTTGCTCCTGCTATTGCTGAAGCTGTGCAACCTACATCATTATCGACATCCATATTATCTCCTGCAGCATCCATGCAAAACTTTGACTCATCTATGCTTCCTCCCACTTCATCTGCACCAACAGCGACTCAGGTGCAAGGCCCACCATTTCCATCTCTTACTCTCCCACCGTTATCCGAACTTGCACGTTTTCTTTTCCCCCATACCCCTGCAGACATTCTGTCAGATGCGCACTCACCATGGATACGGCCGCTCTCACTACTATTACGCGTTAAGTTTGAGCTGTTGATGGCCTGGGTAGGGATATGGGCGAGAAGGAAAGTCAGGAGACAAGAAGAAACTGAAGCTGTGGCTCCAGGTTCTGCTGAAGCCATCGTAGAAGACCAAGACGCTAGTGGAGAGCTGAAGGAGCTTATTGAGGCAGTTTTTGGTCCCAATGGCAACGAAGATGCGAATCATATGGATGTTGACAGGCCCAATGAACCCCAGCAATCGCTGAATGCTCAAAAGGCCTGCTATCGTGCTACGTTGCGTATCTTTGCAGGCCTCCCTGTCGATGAGGACACCCTATGATTCTCATGGACTTATTTCAGGTTTCTTCGCTCGCCATTTCATGCGAGTCATGTTACAAAACATTCAATTTTCTTGATCTTGTACCACCATACCTCTACACTGTCCTCGTTTTCATGGGTTCTATCTTCCGCATTTTTGGCGACAAATTCTTATTGCAATACCTCATTTACTGTCTATAATCGAAGAAAATAATCATGTACCACAAATACCAACTACGTTTTACAACACCTTACATCTTGCGCATACTGATGATTCATGAACATTTTGAAGGTTCAATATTCAATAAGGCTACTTTAGGGCTCAGAAAATGAATTTCTGAGCCGCGTTTCCGCAGGCGGCATAAGTCTACAATATATGATTGGTGAGGAATTTTGCTTTCGCGTCGTAAAGTCTAAGTCACGCACGTCCAAGTTGTTTATGAAAACGCCGGTATTTTTCTGCGATGTCGTCGCGTCTCCGAATTTGAATGGCTCGTGAGACTCGTCCAGATCCATTCTATCCCCTGAGGACCGCATATCTTTACAAGAGACTAAGCGGAGCGAGGCCTTGCCTTGTTTGCTAATAAGAAAACACGCTCTTAAACCCAGTCGTTACGTATGTATAAACATGACAAGTATACGGGAAGACTATAGAGAAGCATGCACTGCACTTCGTTAAATACTCCTGGTAAAGGATGCTACGGTAGCGGACAATGACATCGTATGCGTGTGGTTGGATCAGGTACAATTTTGTATTAGGTTCATTAAAGTAGTGAAGCTGCACCTGTTGCCAGGACGTTTCCTGCAGCTCTGAAGTCTTCTGCGGCTCCTACCATCAACAAACCAACTGTGAACAAAATAGATTTAACCACCGTCCTCCGCGTCGGTAAACCGATGTAACAATACACATACCAATAAGCCCGAACAACCCTAAGATACTTCCGAATACCTCAACCACCAAGATCTTGACGAACAAATCTGGGTCTGCTGCATCACCGAGAGCAGCAGTGGATCCAGTAATGCCAACACAAACACCACATAAAAGGTTGCATGCCCCAACAGTAAGCCCACCCCAAAAGAGGGCAAATCCGGTGAAGTAGTTTTGCGGTGTGTAGATTTCGAGGGAAGAAAGAGGGGCAAGTTTTGCTGAGTATACAATTCCAATGATCTAGAGGCATGTTATGAGGTACTATGTGGTAAGTTATGAATTGAAGGGAGAACGTACGACTCCATAGATAGCCACCACTTCACAGAAAATGATGCTAATAAGCAAGTTGACATTGTTAGTTAAGCACTCTTTTGGAGAAACACGATGAAATGCGCAGACGAGATGCTTATATGCTCTTAATTGACGTCGAAGAAAGCCCAAAGAGAGCAAAGCTAATCACCAAGTTATATGTGTTACCTACCTGATTAAGTTCTTCGTGGTAATCCTAGGGGCACGGACACCACCACCAAGGATCGACGCGCCGGTCACAAAGATACCCCTGCGAGGAAACAAAACAATGATCAAGATAGGCTGGCTGCAAATACAAGTAACAAGCGTACCACCCAGCACCGAGCACACTCAGACCGATACAAAGCCCAATGCCGGTTGTCCCCCATGCGTATGGACTAGATTCTTCAAGGAAACGACCGACATTGAAAGCTTCGCCAGAACCTGGACATCATGGGCGTATTTTTATTCCAATTGCAGTTCCAGCGTCCGAGTAGTCGTGTCAAGTAACATGGAGAAGTTATGGTTATCATGGCGATTCAAAGAGCAAAAATTATAGGATCCCAAATGTCAACATGGTTCCCGAAACGTGCCAACAGACGCACCGGTGAAGAGCAAGTATAAGGCAATGACAATAATTAGAAACGTAGGTAGGCCATATTTGTAGTATGTCGAGTATGAATAGGCCATGCTAACCGACTCGAACTGGGATGGACGTTGGGAGAACTTAGAAGGGAGACGAGCGTTGTTTGGTCCGTTGTGTGGCCGCAGTGCGTCACTTCCGAATTCGCGGTCACTGCTCGCGGCGCGGCTTCACAATGTATCATCTCCTAAAAGGACTTCATGAACATTTAACAAGGTATTTATTTACAATTTCCTCAAATTATGTGTTCTTTCTCATTATATTAGGAAAGAAGAGTTTTCCGTCATCATCATTGGTCTTGACGGCGCAGGCAAAACTGTGCGTTCGCCATTGTGTATCAACACGAGAAGAAAAGTTGGATAACGCTTTCAACAGACCTTCCTGGAGAAGATAAAGACCCTCTATAACGAAACACCCGGGCTATCACCTGATAAGATCGCTCCCACAGTTGGACAAAACAGTAGGTCGCATTTTCTAAGATTGCAAACGACGTTCCTAACACATCGGTAGCTGGAACAATCGTCCTTCCGTCTACAATTCTTCAGTTCTGGGATCTGGGAGGACAGCGCGGTATACGTAACATATGGCATCGCTACTATGATGACTGCCACGCTGTTGTGTATGTTATCGACGCAGAAGACCGTGAACGCCTTAGTGAAGGCTGGGAAGTCTTTGGTGAGCACATCCCTTGTATACGGCAAACTACTAGATCTAACCTTTCGGTAGACAGTGTGCTCTCGAATCCTCAAATCCTAGGACTACCTCTACTACTAATTGCTAATAAACAAGATTCACCTCAAAGTCTCTCTGTAGATGAGATCAGACACGACTACGAGGATTGGCATCAGCGCAAGCTGGAAAGTGCCCGTCGTCCACGATACGGCGAAACAGATAACTCCAATAGCGCCGATCAGGCTATGCGCAGAGAGCGAATTGCAAGCCTGGATGTGATGGGTGTATCTGCTCTCGAAGGGTGTGTCCTTCTGAAAGGCTTTTTACCTATGATGTTGTTTGATCGTTTGCTAACATTTCTGTACGGTTTTTATAGAACGGGTGTTAGAGCCGCCGTCGACTGGCTTTTTATCCGCGTTCAAAATAGTAGGAGGTGCGTAGCTTTTGCTCCCCGTGCCTTACCGAATGCATCTTACTCTTCATCTGGCATAGGGACATGCGGAAATCTTCTTCGGTATCATAGTCAATGGTCCGCAGCTGAATACTTTATGGCCAACACACATTTCTTTCACTATCTTTATATCATATCATCTTCAGCAGTTGTCTTGGATAATTTGTATCGCCACTTCATGTAACATCAGTCTTATGTACCAATATAATATTAATAATAACAGTGGGTTCAGATTTTCGTTACATGTCAAATATTAAATAACATTATTTAGTGTCGTTTCCTCACATTCAATACTTATATCCCTTATTTTATACGCCTATCAACGACATCCGCATCATACATAGACGTCTTTATGGTATGAATCATTGAGTGATAAAGCTTTGGATGGCCTCCTCGATCGACGCCCTGTTATCATAGGCAACCTTCGCTAATCCGGCCACGATAGACGTGGTAATAACGGTCTTGCCGGTGATGCGCCAGATGTCCCGGAAGAAACGACCCCAGGCCTGTATGCCTTGCAAAGCACTGTAGTAGATGGTATATAATTGAGCATAACAAATCACAGACGCTTTCGAAAAAATGCTTCGGGACTTACGCTTTCCCCTTATTTGCTCTCTCATCAATCATTCTGTATACTCCTTCCTTGAATTCCTCTTTTGGCACCTGGAAAACAGGACCGTCATCGACGAGAAGCCAAGCTGAACCATTGCTGCTATTATCAGCATCAGTGGCAGCATAGAAGATAGCTCCTGCTACGCGTGAAACGGGCGTAAGCGGGATGCCTGCGAGGAGAAGCTTAACTACGACGGGCACGATAGCAGTGTCTAGCAAAGTATGAGAGATATAAGTCCAACTTTCTATTAAGATTGGTTGAGGAAACCTACCTGCGAAGAAAGGATGAATAGTGCCAACGCGGATACCTTTCAGCTCCATGATAGGATGAAGAGCTCGCATAACACCAAGTATAGCGTGTTTTGAACCGGAATACATCTCTCCTGAGGGAATACCTTGCCATGATGCTATGATTATGTGCAGAGCAAGTGTGAATTGGGATGTGTAAATGACAAAAGTCAAAAACAGCCGTACCCATGGATCCAATCATGATGAGAGACTTGAGGTCGCCCTCTTTCTTGTTGATTTGGAGGTAGTGCAATGCGAGGTGTGCAGCTATAATTGAAAGGAATGTTACATGTTTTTCAACAAAAACTGAGAAAAAAATTACGTACTATATAGGGGTCCAAATAAGTTGACCTGGATCGTGAGCATATTCGGTTTCACGGGCTTGCCATCCTTGAATTGAAGTTTTTGGAAGGTTCCAACCTCTGATACTCCTGCGTTGGGTATCTGTAAAAACGTTTTTGTTTGGACAGCCAAGCAGGGAAGGTCGCAATTTGACATACCACGATGTCAACCGAACCATATTTCTTCATCGCAAGCTCAAACATTTCCACTTGTTGGTCAAAATCGGTGACATTGCACTTGATAGCGGCTGCAGACCTATTGTGTGAACATTTTGTAACTTTTAGCACACAAGAAACATGGAAAAAAATGTCACAATATCGTACCCTCCATCCCTTTCTATCTCCTTCGCGACTTTGTTCGCGCCTGCAATATCCAAGTCTCCGATGACAACGTTCGCACTATCATCACCGATGAGTTAAAAGAACAGCAGAGAAGACTAGAGTTTAGAAGGAAAAGCGAAGCCTAAGCGGCGACAGAAGTTTGTGTACGTACCCAAATGATGCAAAACGGAGAGCTGTTTCTCTGCCTATGCCATTGGCTGCTCCTGAAAATGAGCACAATTGTTAATCGAAAGTGCAAATGAACTCAATCAGAGAGTGTACTTGGGAAGTACGCACCTGTTATAACGACAACTTTGCCCTTGACACGGCTTGAGAAGGAAAAAAGTTTCTCGTCGGGAATGTGACTCATGACTGTAACTTGCAAACTTATCCAAGAGAGAATGGGTCAGCTCGTGTATGCGACTTGGGGGGGAATCAAGTTTAGAAAGGACTGTTTTTTAAAACTTTGAAATGACATGCATCAATGTCAGTTACCTGATTTCACGAGCCTCATCCCTGAGGCCTGAATGTGGATCCAATGACCGATATATATTTATGGACGATCCCAATTTTTCTCACTGTTCAATGAAAATCGTGGAGAAAAAGTAAGAATCAGATGCTTGCTGTTTATATCCACTCTGACTAGTTTGGATTTTACTTGATCCAGGCAAGTCGTACGACGGTGTTCAAAGTAAAGCTCGATGACGAGGCGAGTTACATGGACTTCGGGAATTGATTATCGCCACTACCCTTGGCTTCCCCTTGATTTTACGCAATTTATCCGCACTGCCCATTGACACTTAGTCTTCGCAGAGCTTCCAAGGACTCTGTCTTGACCATGCTGGACGGTATATCTGAGGGATAAAATGGGCTCTGAAGTGCCTAAAATGTGGATCTCATATGCAGGGGCATTCTGAATGGTAGTTTAGAAGAAAGAGAGAATGTTCTATATTTGGTGCAGACCTAATAAGAGGCCCGAGCGCATCACAACTTGTTACTTCACGACCGTCATAATTAAAGCCTACCGCTTTTCCCCTTCTTATTCTTAAATAATCCCTTACTTTAAAAATCGCGGGTGCAAGCTACTTGCATCCCTTCTTCAACCACATTCACAACGTATACTTCAAGCAAAATGCCTATCTCTGGACGCAGGAGAAATAAAGTGAAAGGAGTGCAATTCACGATCATGGTCGTCGGTTAGTCGTTGTTATCATGTTTCATTTGTAGCATATGTTCTTACGTTCGTGGTGATTTTCTCTCTTCATCTTATTCTATAGGTGCGTCAGGTACTGGCCGCACTACGTTTGTGAACACCCTTTGCGAGGCAGACGTCCTTCAACACAAAGAAATCGAGGCTCCCGAAACAGCGCACTTTGAGTCCGGAATTAAAATAAAGCCTGCTAACGTTGGTAAGAATCTACATTTACGACGGAACTCTGCATGGCGTTTCTCAACGATTACGTCTTTCTTCAGAGCTGGAAGAGGATGGAATTCGAATTGCTTTGACTGTGGTTGACACCCCTGGATTCGGCGATAACATCGATAACGAGCATGCGTACGTGCCATTTGAACACCATGACCCAGAAGCTTAATTCATAAATGACATTTCTAGGTTCCAGGAGATTGTGAACTATCTCGAACGCCAGTACGATGATATACTTGCAGAACAATCACGGATTAAACGCAATCCCCGTTTTCAAGACAACCGAGTGCACGCTCTTCTATATTTTATCCCGCCCACTGGACATGCGTGAGTGTTGATCAACTGAATGGTGATCCACCTACGACTCATTCGTTTTTTTAAATCATAAGATTGAGGGAAATGGACATTGAATTGATGAGACGACTATCCCCGCGCGTCAATGTCATTCCAGTTATCGGCAAAGCAGACTCGTTGACGCCAAAAGAGCTCAGGGCGTTCAAGAAGAGGGTATGTCATCATCCTGCTTGTCCAGTTGTATTTTCTATAATGTTTGCATAAGATCATGGAAGATATCGATTTCTACGAAATCCCAATCTATAACTTCCCATATGATGTCGAGGAAGATGATGAGGACACTATTGCAGACAACATGGAATTGCGTGTTAGTATCGATTTTCTATTCCTATGATCGTTTTGTTGACCAGTACATTTCCAGGCCCTTTTGCCTTTTGCTGTTGTCGGCTCAGAAGAAGAAATGGAAATTGAAGGCGAGCCTGTTCGTGTTAGGATGTACCCTTGGGGTATCGTGGAAGTCGACAACCCCCACCATTCCGATTTTGTGAGGCTGCGCAGCGCGATTCTGGGGTAAGTCATAACTATGATTACTATTTGCCTTTTTTCTTCTTGCTTACTGGTTCTGGCAGTGCCCATTTGAATGACCTGAAATCAATCACCGAGGATATTCTCTACGAGACCTACCGTACAGAGAAACTCTCGAGGAGCCCCGATTCTAACATACGAGACTCTCAGATTTTGCCTTCTGAGCTTGCTACTCAAAGTGTCAGGATTAAAGAAGAACAATTACGCAGAGAGGAAGAGAAAGTGCGCTGAACGCTCCTTATCTGATGCCACACTTGCTAAATTTGCCATTGCTTAGCTGCGCGACATTGAAATGAGGGTGCAACGAGAGATCAATGAGAAGAGGCAAGAGTTGATGGCAAAAGAAACTGCACTTAGGTATGTCATGAAATATCTCAGCAAGTGCATTTTATTGACATATTTCATAGGAACCTGGAGAGCAGAATCACTTCTCAAGCTGGAGGAGGTATCTCTTTCTAAGCTGTCACAGGCGCGCTTGTCTATCTATTTTTTGGACATTCACATGAACTTTGTTTATATCTCTCTATGTGAGGAGGTATTTGGGTCATACCTTCTTTTTTTCATGGGACGCAGGCTGGATTTTGTTGTTTGTTCTTCTCTTTGTCTACCAGTATATGTCTAGCGCAAATCCAACGTCTCCTTTGGATCCCTCCTGTACTGTAAATGTACCTGTATACCTGCACCAGGCTGGTAGCTAGCATGTTGTTATACCCCTTTTGTTACATTTAGATTTTGCATGCTCTCAATACCATTAGTTATTATCGCGAAAGTCGTTAGGCGGCCCCCTATTTTGGTGCGCTGCGGAGGTAAACCTCTTGCGGAAATTCTCACCGTCAGCTCCGAGTCGGCATGATATTTACAGGAACGCGTTTTGATCTGCTGTGTTACTCGATGACCGAGGCAATTTGCCTTGTACGACGACCACAAAGTTACGATGGATCCTTCAGAATTTGAAGAAGAGGAGCTCGAAGAAATCAGGTTCACATTCATATGTCCTTACGCCAGATGAAAGGGTGACGTGCTGATGCTTATTGACAGGCGCTACGAGGATTTTACAACTATAGGTACGCCTCGTCCCTTCCGGGATTTGATTTATACGTCTTGTCTTCTTGAATACATGGTTTGATGTTTTACTTTATCAGATTGGATACAAGACTCTATACTCGAAAGAAAACGGCGCCTACGGAAAGACCGAGCTGTTTATATACCTCGCAGGCGCTACGGCAATCTGAGCAAGTTGTTCGCCCTATGGACACAGTTCAAGTCTATTATCATGGCTGGGCAGAGCTGGTTTGTCCTTGCTCTCATCGGTGAGCATGAGTACCCTCCTATTACAAGATTGTGGGTTAACATTATCACTCGAATTTGAATCTAGGTGTGTGCATAGGCTTGAACGCAGCCATAGTGTCCATTGTCAGCGAATGGTTGTCTGACATCAAAATGGGATACTGTTCTGATGGATGGTGGCTAAATCAACAATTTTGTTGTTGGGAAATTGAAGGAGAAGAAGTGGACGGTTGTGATTCATGGCACACCTGGAGCCATGTTACCCTTGCGAGATGGATTATATTCGTCTTATTTGCTGTAAGCATTAAGTTGTCTTTCAAGTTCATGTACTCACACTTCCCATACTACACCTCTTAAACATGTGCCATGGCTCTCTCAGATGCTCTTTTCATTCATAGCTTCACATCTTGTGCGGTCGTTTGCAAAGTACGCCGCAGGGTCAGGCATTTCAGAGATCAAATGCATTCTGGCAGGTTTCGTCATGCAAGGTTTCTTGGGATTTGCAACTTTCTTCATCAAGAGTATCACCCTTGTATGTCGCTAAAAACTTTGGGCGTTAAGCACCTAACCAGTATCACACAGCCATTGGTAATCGCGTCAGGACTATCGGTCGGCAAGGAAGGTCCTTCAGTCCATGTCGCGTGTTGTATCGGGTCATTAGTCGCTGGGCTCTTTGATAATTTCCGCCGTAGTCAAAGTAAGCGGCGAAATGCTTCCAGGACTTGTGTGTAACCTCTTGATATTCACTCTTTTGCCAAGGTAAAATGCGCGAAATTGTTACAGCAGCCAGTGCTGCAGGAGTTGCCGTTGCGTTCGGATCGCCTATCGGAGGGGTCTTGTTTTCTATCGAAGTAGGTTTAGCTTTCGTGTATGTTATTTTTGCGTTCGCATCAATGATTGACTTTTCTTCTAGGAAATGAGCCACACCTTTAGTATCAAGACTATGTGGAGAAGTGTGTTCTGCGCGTTGGTCGCAACATTCACGCTAGCTGTTCGTGTTTTTTGCATCTCCGATACATATATTTGTAGCTCACCTTCTGTCATATAGGCTATGAATCCATTCAGAACGGGTAAAATTGTATTGTTTCAGGTCACCTATGACCGGGATTGGCACTTTTTCGAGATCATCTTCTTCATTATACTAGGGATTTTTGGGGTTCGTTTTCTGTCGTATTTTCGGAGCACCTTTTTGACGTGTGGTTCTCCCATTCCAGGGTCTTTACGGTGCTTTCGTAATCAAATTCAACTTACAGGTCGCTGCATTCAGGCGAAACCATCTGGCAAACCATGGTGTAGCAGAAGCAGTCACTCTTGCTACGCTTACCGCAATCATTGGATACTTTAATCGATTTCTCCGTATCGATATGACATCTAGCATGGCTATTTTGTTCAAAGAATGTGAAGGAGGTGGAAACGTATTTAATCTATGCCAGTGAGTATCCAATTGCGCTTCTTTTACTCACCCGATCATGTGCTGACGTCGCGTTTTTATTTCTCAGGACCTCAGCTCAATGGAGTATATCAAACTCCTTACTACTCGCAACGATAATTCGAATTGGTTTTGTGGTTATCACATATGGTTGCAAAGTTCCGGCAGGTATATTTGTCCCGTCAATGGCTATTGGAGCCACCTTCGGAAGGATGGTTGGGATAGCAGTGAAGGCCATGTATAGGTAACACCCCTCTCAAGTCTTCCCCTCTTGATATCATGCTTGAGCGCTTCCCATTTTAGTGCGTATCCGCAGTCTGGCATCTTCAAATTTTGTGCCCCGGATGTACCATGCATCACTCCAGGAACGTATGCCTTTTTGGGTGCAGCTGCTGCTTTAAGGTTGGTGGGAACCATGACGTCACGCACCAAATCTTATTTTTGACAACGGATTTGATCTAACAGTGGAGTGATGAGAATTACGGTAACGGTCGTGGTTATTATGTTCGAGCTCACAGGGGCTCTGACATATATCCTGCCTACTATGGTAAAGCTTCTAATGGCTAATATGATGCCTCATACCGATTTAATCGTTCTTTAGATTGTTCTTCTTGTGACGAAAGCTGTTGGAGACTTCCTCGGGACAAATGGTATTGCAGATGAAATGATCAGGTTCAACGGTTTCCCCTTCTTGGAGAAGGAGGACCATGTCTACAACGTTAATGGTATGACATTGTTTGTCTTTTAATATCGGTTCCACCTGTGTCTAAACACGGCCTAGTGTCTACTGTCATGAGGAAAGATCTCAATACCCTGTCAGAAACAGGCATGCGGGTTAAAGATGTCGGCAAGTGCATCTGCATACTATCAACATTTTATGCTTACACACACTACCAGAATCTTTGCTTTCGTCAACAAATTTCAAAGGTTTTCCTGTTGTTTCTTCGGATGGATCTTTGACTCTGGTTGGGTATATTGAAAGAAGCGAGATACGGTATGTCCTAGGTAAGAAAAGCGACGATCATCAACAAATGGAGATGGCTTAGATTGTCGTGTTGATATAGAACGCGCCCGCAAGTCAAGAGGCAGACTAGCGGCCAATACACCGTGCTTATTCACTGCCAAACGTGAAGAACCTGACGACATTGATCTGGCCTCCGAAGTACACGACGAGGAGGAGCCTGAAGAAGAGTATTTTGCTCCAACTACTGCTGGGGAAGGTATTCAATTTTGGCCCTGGGTGGATAAGGTGTGTGAATATGCCAGAGACTAATACTTCTTGCTAACGATGGATGTGGTCTAGACTCCTATGACGGTGTCACCAGAACTACCGCTTGAGATAGTTATGCAAGTCTTTAAGAGGATGGGGTGAGTAAATTTGTAACGTAGATGATTGGTCAAGACTGATTAGACGGTGGTGCAGGCCCCGAATAATTCTAGTGGAAGATCATGGCGTGCTGTCGGGATTGGTTACTGTCAAGGACGTCCTGAGATTCATTGCCACGGAAAAGCCTGATCATCGGCCGTCATGGGACGAGCGTGGAGGGCTGGATGGGCTACTTGAAGAAGTATGGACATGGGGGAGCAATATGATCACTCAAAGCATACAGTGGAGCCGACGAATTATCCGGAGATGATTACTTTATTTATTTAATCGTGTATTTAACTTGTATGACGACATATCCTTTGGTCGAGGATGGGACCTTTGTTTGTGGAGTACCGTCCGAGCTAGTCTGTCAACAGAACCTATTATATAAAGGAAGCTAGCTTGTCTGATCATCTGCACCCCATAATATCCTCATGATTACTGCACAAGCTAAGACCGAACGCTACTCTCAAGAGCTTGCATACTACACCCTCCGTCAGTTCTCCCTCGCCCGGTCTGCTCTTGCCAAGGAGCAGTCCGCTGCCATGTCCAAGTTTCCTGCAGCGTATTCTAGAGTCGCGCGCGCAGACAAAATGGCGGCTACACTTGGTGTGCCTCTTTTCTGTTCATCCCCGACCTTGGCTGGAATTGATTGACCACTCTAGCCAGGCCTTAACCGCGCAAAGGCATGCTAAATCGTCCCCATGTTTTGTTGACTGGGACAGCCTGCGACACACTTACATACTACAGGTTAGTAACATTATTTTTCACCGTCCCAGAAAAGATAATTAATTGGTCTTTGACAGCATGCTTACTGTTAATGCGCATGCTACGGGTTTTTGACAGAGCGCCTACCCTCGAAGCCTTAGGGGCATGGATAGGTGGCCTATAATATTTTGCTGGCCTGAAGAGTTTTTCGTGGGAGGGGTCGAAATGAATATTCAGTCTACAGACGTATAGCGTGTGCATGTATCACAGTTGTTATGACCGATAACCGATTAGACAGTGGCGTCTGCTGTTCACTGGCTCGGTTATCGGGTAATTTAAACGTATAGAGATTCCACGACGAATGGGTTTTTAATATGTAGTGTATATATTGCCGTTAGGCATCTATTCCTCCATTGCATCCGTTGGTAAAGATATGCCGTTCTGTTTGGCATTTGCCTTCTGCTTCCAGAGCGTGGCCCACTTAGGGAACACCCGCTTGTAAAGGGACATGCAGACCGTGTCCATTTGGTTGATAGGGCCATCGAAGTACGCCTTGAAGTACCCATGTGTGCCCAGTGACTCGCGGATATGCCCGGTGCGTCCATGTTTGGTGTGCAGCTGGATAGGTTTGAAGTAGTGGACGTCATCTTCAGGGCCAGGGATAAGAAAACCACGATAATAAAGATGCAGACAAAAGACTTGCCTGGATTGAAGAACATGTATCGAATCGTGGCTGTCTTCTTGTGAACTTTGAATGGGTGACCAGTAAGAATGATGCGTTTCGCGATGATACGCGTTGTATCGGGGTTCATGAAGGTGCCCATAGCTACAAGGTGTGGAGCTGAAAGATAATTAGACAGACGGTTAGCCTCGGGAACAATCTCAATGACCATGAAATGATCGAAATGACTACTGGGGAAAGGATAATGAACTTACCCTCAGTATCCTGAGTTTCTCTCAAAAGAACACAAGCCTGTTTACCGTAGACAACAGGCCCGTATATTGTTGCCACAGATGTTATGCCGTGCCGGAGGTATCTCTCGAACTTGTGGACGTTGTTGGCGCCTTTCCCACCACCCCGAGTATGTTGACTGAATACTGGATTAATAGCCAGACGTCGCGGCCCCACACAGAGAATTAACGGATCCTAACGAAATATCCTTAGCCTGAAACAAAGGGAATACAGACTAGTTACTTACCTTCGACCTTACCGAGCTGTCGTACTCAGTATTGCGTTGGACGGTGAAATTCGTAACAGTAACCTTGTGTTCGTGTTGCAAAACAGAGAATATTACTGTTGGAGACGAACTTGAGGCTTCCTGCGGTACATCTTTCAGATGGATCGTAACACGGGTCCCAGGCTATTTTAAAATGAAAAAAAAATCAGTCTTGTGAGGTTTATTTCTGTGCGCGATACACCCACCTGAACAGTGTTCAATTCCTCTTCTGCACGCCGACGAACAGAGCGTTCGGTACGTTTGAAATCTTCGAACTGGAATATTCTGGCATAATCACGGGGGAGATTTTCGAAGGGATCCCAAGGACTTGTCCTGAAGGATCTTAGTCCACGGTATCTTTGGAAACGGGTTCTGGCGGGTATATCTTTTGGAGTGTCTACCTCATCAGGGAAAGAGAGATCATCTTCCTCCTCACGCTTCCTGTTCCTCCATTCCTGTAGTCTATAGAAGATGTACCGTTACTACATGTTATGGTTTGTTTAATTGTATCACTCACTGTTCCTCTTCTTCCTCGTTATCAAGATCTTCAAACCTGACACCCGTCTCAGTTTGTGCATCGTCCATTACCAAATCCTCCATCTCTTCGTCTTCTTCCTCCACTGCACCATCCATATCAGTGTCATCCGCACTCTGTTGGGACCTATCTCCGCCGTCTTCTTCTTCTTCATCGTCATCATCGATGATCCAAGCCGCTTGATACTCGCTCATGCCCTTGGGAACGCGACGAACTGCTTTAGGTGTCGTCCCTACGACGGCATCAGGAATTTCGGGCTGTATCTCGTCAACAGTCCCATTCATCTCCTCCTCCGTAGGCCACGTCTGCTCATTGCCAAAATCTTCGGGATCATTGGTCGATACAAGGGAATCTTGCTCGTCTGCATCTGGTTCAGCCACGAGAACGGGTTCGACCTCCATGGTAGCTTGTCCGGATCTGGCTGGTCTGGGAAGCGGGGCGGAGAGAATCTAAACGAAAGATAACATTAGTACGGTAGACGAGCGTCAAGAATAATTACTCACCTTGGAAATCTGGAAATCGCCAAAATTTGGCAGGTGAACGAGTCGGTTTGCTGATAACTGTGTCCCCCGAACGACACCAGTAATTTTCAAGGTACCATCTTCCCATTCCGTAGATTCACTAAGAAGCCATGATCGCCCTTCTTTCCAACGAACATCGGCAGGTTTGCCTTCAGCGAGAGACCTCAAGGCGTTTAATTTTTCTGAAGCAACATGCAGATCAAATACCCTAGCTTGGGTTGGGTCGAAGTATTGGACGAAGGATAGGAGAGATTTCAGAATTCCAGGACGCGATTTAATATCTATTGAAGCATCGGGAGAAACGACGCTGACGACATCGGGAAGTCCCTGGGCTTGCAATGTACGCAGCAGAGTGTCACCCCAAGTGTCCACTTCTACATTACTCGATAACACAAAGACAACATAGTCTGCAACTTTG
>Ga0247779_1000339_pt1 | contig 31830 bp, 25 predicted proteins | sample UWRJL221509R5_FD_179925 | JGI IMG/M metagenome (GOLD analysis project Ga0247779, IMG submission 179925) | Plant litter microbial communities from Arlington Agricultural Research Station in Wisconsin, United States - UWRJ-L221-509R-5 | ecosystem: Environmental > Terrestrial > Plant litter >...
ACCGCACGCTGGACCAGCGCATCCAGATCCGTGTCGAGGTGGGCGCGGACGGCGCGGCCGTGCTGGCCGACCCGGGCCAGCTCGAGGCGGCGCTGCTGAACATCGCCATCAATGCCCGCGACGCGATGCCCGACGGCGGCACGCTGTGCTTTGCGACCGCAACGGTGGAGCCGGCCGAACGCGCGGCGCTGGACCTGGCCGGCGATCCGGCGCAGCGCTTCGTGGTGATCGCCGTGTCCGACAGCGGCACCGGCATGCCCGATGCGGTGAAGGAGCGGGCCTTCGAGCCCTTCTTCACCACCAAGCAGGCGGGCCGCGGCACGGGTCTGGGGCTGAGCACCGTCTACGGCTTCGCCAAGCAGTCCAGCGGCGCGGTCAGCATCGACAGCGCGCCGGGCCAGGGCACGACGATCCGGCTGTACCTGCCGGTGCCGCGCCACGAAGCCGCGTCGAGCGAGGAGGGCGGGGCGCGCATCGACGGCGTGCCGTCAGGGCTGAAGGTGCTGCTGGTGGAGGACGACGGGCCGGTGCGCGAAGTCGCCGCCCAGTTCCTGAAGATGCTCGGCTGCCGCGTCACTGCGAGCGCCAGCGCCGAGGAGGCGCTGATGCACCTGAAGCCGGAAGCCGACTTCGAGCTGCTGCTGTCCGACATCGCGCTGGGCCCGGGCCTGCGCGGCACCGAGCTGGCGCGGCTGGCGCAGGAGCGGCTGCCGCGCCTGCATGTGCTGCTGATGTCGGGCTTCTCCTCCGAGCTGCTGGACGCCGACCGTGAATCGCCGGCCTCCTGGGAGCTGCTGCCCAAGCCTTACTCGCGCCAGCAACTGGCCGGTGCGATCGCCCGCGTCCTGGCTGCCTGAGCGTGCCGCTCAGGCCGGCTCCATCGCTTCGAGCATGGCCTGCAGGGCCTCGGCAGGCGCCGGCCGTCCGATGAAATATCCCTGCACTTCATCGCAACCCTGCTCGCGCAGGTAGTCGCGCTGCGCGGCGGTCTCGACGCCCTCGGCGACGACGCGCAGGCGCAGGCGCCGGGCCAGCGCAATGACCGCGTCCACCAGCGCCGCGCCGCCGGGCTCGCGGCCGATCTCGCGCACGAAGGACTGGTCGATCTTCAGTGCGTCGATCGGGAACTTCTGCAGGTAGGCCAGGCTCGAAAAGCCGGTGCCGAAGTCGTCCAGCGAGAGCGTGATGCCCAGTACTTGCAGCCGCTTCATCATCTCGATGGCGGCCTGCGGGTCGGTGACGAGCATGCCTTCGGTCAGTTCGAGTTCCAGCCAGTGGGCCGGCACGCCATGGCGGGCCAGCGCGGTCGAGACGACCCGGTCCAGGTCGCCCGCCATGAACTGCCGTGCCGCCACGTTGACGGCGATGCGCACCAGCGGGCGTCCCTCGTCGAGCCAGGCGCGCAGCTGGCGGCAGGCCTGGTCGATCACCCAGGCGCCGATCTCGAGGATCAGGCTGCTCTGCTCGGCCACGGCGATGAACTTGCCGGGCGGTATCAGGCCCAGGCCCTGGCGCTCCCAGCGCAGCAGCGCCTCCGCGCCGACGATGGCGCCGCTGCACAGCTCCAGCTGGGGCTGGTAGTGCAGCCGCAGTTCCCGGCGGTCCAGTGCGCGGCTCAGCGCCGCTTCCAGCTCCAGCTTGCAGACCGCCTGCGCATTCATGTCGCAGGTGTAGAAGCAGCAGCGGTTGCGGCCCAGCTCCTTGGCGCGGTACATCGCGGCGTCGGCGTCGCGCAACAGCTCCGTCGCGCCGACGCTGCCATCGTCCGGATGGATGCTGATGCCGATGCTGGCGGTGAGATAGGCGTCCTGGCCGCAGCCCAGGGGCACCGGCGCCGAGATCGCGCGGAGCAGGTCCTGGGCCAGGGTGGCCGCGTCGGCCGGGTCGGGCAGATCCTCAAGCGTCACCATGAACTCATCGCCACCCAGGCGGCCGAGCAGGTCCTCCTGCCGCAACCGGGCCTGCAGGCGGCCGGCGATGCACAGCAGCAGTTCGTCGCCCGCAGGGTGGCCCAGGCTGTCGTTGACGGTCTTGAAGCCGTCCAGGTCGATGATCAGCACGGCGGTTCGGCGCGAGTTGCGGCGCGAGCGCTGGAGGACGTCCTCCAGGCGGCGCAGCAGCAGCGTGCGATTGGGCAGGCCGGTGAGGGCGTCGTAGTGGGCCAGGCGCTCGAGCTTGGCCTCGTCGCTCTTGACCCGGCTGACGTCGGTGAACACGCCGACATAGTGGGTGATCAGGCCGGCCTCGTCGCGGACGATGCTCGCGGTCAGCCACTGCGGGTAGATTTCGCCGTTCTTGCGACGATTCCAGATCTCGCCGTGCCAGCTGCCGGTCTCCATCAGCACCGTCCACATCTGGCGGTAGAACTCCGGGCTCTGCCGGCCGGACTGCAGCAGGCGCGATGAGGCGCCGATCGCTTCCTCGGCGCTGTACCCGGTGATCTCGGTGAAGGCCGGGTTGACGGCCTGGATGCGGCACCGCCTGTCGGTGATCATCACGCCGTCGCGGATGTTCTCGAAGGCCATCGCCCACTGCCGGTCGTGCGCCTCGCATCCGCCGAGAGCATCGAGGGCGGCACTGCGTCCTCTCCGGGCTGCCGCGGCCAGGATGCGCCGGGCAGCGGCAAAGATCGGAATCATCATGTGGGCCTCCCTGGCCTTCTGCTGTATTTTTTCGCCTCCTGCGGCTACTGCAGCATTGCTGGCGCCGGCGCACCCAGGCAGCGCTGGATGAAGTGCTCCAGGCCGCCGACATCGGGGATCGAGATGTCGCGCCGGCCCTTCTCGGTGAAATGGATCAGTGCGGCGCGCTCGAGCTTGGACAGCGCGCGGCTGACCGTCTCCAGCGTGATGCCCAGGTAGTTGCCGATCTCGGCGCGGGTCATGCGCAGCGTGATCTGGTCGGTGCGCTGCCCTCGTTCGGCCAGCGAATCGGCCCAGTAGCGCAGGAAGTCGGCCACGCGGGCGTCGGCGGGCAGCGTGCAGACCGACATCATCGAGTCGCGGTCGCGCATGATCTCGCAGCTCATCGCGGCGTGGATCATGGCCATCAGGGCCGGCTGGGCGGCGCAGGCCGTCATCACCGCGTCGTAGCGCATCGCCCAGACCTCGCCGGTGTCCATCGCCACGGCATCGCAGACGTAGTAGCCCTGCGAGATGGCCGCGAAGCCCAGCCAGTCGCCGCGGAACTTCAGGCCGACCACTTGCTCGCGCCCGTCGGCCGACTGGCTCAGCAGCTTGCAGATGCCGGAATTGAGGATGTAGAGATGGCTGAACTTCTCGCCCGCCTGGTAGATCGTCTCGCCGGCATGGACGACGCGCCGCTGCGGCGCCAGCGTGGCGGAAAGCAGCCGCAGGGTTTCGGAGATGCGCCGCGACAGGCCGTCGTCAAAGCGAAGGGGGCTCGTGTCCATCTCTACTCCTCGGATATGTCGTTTGATGGGTCGATCGTAGGAAGCGGCCGGCAACGCCCTGGCAATGGCGGGCCTCGCTCGGTAACACTCGGTAATGCTCGGTAAACGGTGCGTGCGGGGACACCTGGCGGCGCAGGGTTTGAGCTTTGTCAATGGCATGGATGCGCCGGCAGCTAGTCTTTGCCGGAGCTGACTTCCTGCCGCCCAAGCTTTCCCCATGAACGCCAACGCCCTTGCGCGCGACATCCTCGCCGCCAAGCCCTTCACGCCGGACCAGGCGCAAGCCACCGTCGAGCAGGCGAAGACCTTGCAGGCCGCGCGCAAGGACCTGCGCGCCAGCCTGCTGCGCGGCCGCCGCCTGGGTCTGATGTGCGCCAGCGACCTGAGCGAGGATGCGCGGCTGTTCCGGCGCGCCGCCGGCGAGCTGGGCGCCCAGGTGTCGCACATTCCCGCCATCCTCAATGGCGACAGCAGCTTCCGCCTGATCGATGCCACCGCCCAATTGCTGGGTCAGCTGTACGACGCGGTCGAATGCCAGGACATGGATACGGCGCTGGTCCGCCGGCTGGGCGTGGCGGCGTCGATCCCGATCTATCCGGGCCTGGCTTGCAGCGGGCATCCATCGGAAGCCCTGGCGCACGAGCTGAAGGGGGATGCAGCGCTCGACGAGAAGAGGGCGTGGGTGATCCAGGCCTTGTTGCTGCGCAGCATCGACTGATCGGTGGCAATAGCGTTGAAGGCCGCGTCACCGCCACGCAGCCCTGTCTCAACTTTCGGCTTCAAGCGGCGCTGCCACCACCTGGTTCCGCCCCCGCGCCTTGGCTTCGTAGAGGGCCTTGTCGGCGCGTTGATACAAGGCGTCCCAACGCTCGTCGGTCGCGGCGCCGGCGGCGATGCCGACACTGATCGTGCACCGGACTTCCTGGTCACCCAAGGCAAACGGAGGCGACTCGATCGCGCTCTTCAGCCGGCCCAGCAGTGCAGCGGCGGCATCGCGCGGAATGCCGAGCATCAGTCCAAGCAGGCCAAGCGCCATGCCCGCGCAGGCGACCCGCAGGTTCGCGCCTGCGCCCCAGCCGCCTTCACGAGCTACGTCCCAGATCACGAAGGACGTCATCGCCGCGACGGCGAGCAGGAAGGTCGGTACGTCGTGGACCGGATGGCATCAAAGCTGCTTAGTCTGCCGACAGACGGTTTCGGCTTGTACAAGAGGCAAGTCTATGCACGGAATTCGTGCATCGCCGCCGAATTTGTGATGCCGCACGACCCACATCAGAACGTTTCAGGAATGTTGAATTCAAGACAAGACACATCGGCCCGCGTATTCGTCATGCCGGGCTCGGGCTGGACTCGCTTCACCTACGCACGGGCCGACATGGAGCTGATGGGCACGGTCCAGTTCGGCATGCAGGTCGGCGCGCTGGCGCGACTGCCCTCCGGCGACTACGCGCAAGTCAATGGCGACTTCATCGAAGTGCTGGACGCCGACCATGTCGCGATGGCACTCCGCCGGGCGGGCGTGTCGGAGCAGGGCGGCGCCATCGAAGCGAACAGGGTCTCGTTTGCGGCGCCGACCGTGACGATCAAGAAGCGCAGGCGCATTGCGTTGCCGACGGATTGACGGCGCGACAGCGCGACGGCGCCAGTATGGGGCCGAGTCCTACGCCGACACCCGCTCGAAGAGTGCAAGCTCGGGTGTCGCCCAAAAGAGGACTCTCATGCAAGTGCTACTGCAATCCGATGCGAACACCGACGGCAGTCAAGCGATGACCGAGCATTTCAGCGCGGTCGTGAAACAGGCTCTCGGGCATTTCGGCGAACGCCTCATGCGGGTGGAGGCGCATCTGTCCGCCGCCGATGCTCGTACCAAGAGCGCCGAAGACAAGGTTCATTGCGTTCTGGAGGCTCGCCTGGCCGGCTCGGAGGTGCTTGTCGCCAAGAACCATGCGGGCAATGCGCATCAGGCCATCGACGGCGCCGTGCGCAAGCTTCATCGCGCCATCGATACCCAGCTCGGCAAGCATGGTCCGCAGGTCCATCGGCAGCCGCATCACGGCCTGCCTGGCAATGACGGTGACGAGGACACGGCGGCGATCTCCGATTAGTCGGCGGGACCTTCGTCAGGCTTGTGCGATGCGCAGGCGACGGGCCGCGTCCTCTTCCCGTGCGTCGTCGATCTCGCGCATGACGCCGGTCAGGTCGACGGTGCCCGCCTTGTGTTCGAACAGGCCCGTCAAGGGCAACTCGGGGTGCAGGGCGCCGCGCTGGTAGAGGTCCCAGATCTCGGAGCCGAAATCCGTCTTCAACAGCTCTGGCGCAAAGCGCCCGAAGAAGTCCCGCAGGTTGCCGACGTCGCGCAACAGCATGCGTTGCGCGTGATTGTTGCCGGCCGCGTCGACCGCCTGCGGCAGGTCGATGATGACCGGCCCGTCGGCGCCCAGCAGGATATTGAACTCGGACAGATCGCCGTGCACGACGCCGGCCGTGACCAGCATGCGGACGACCTCGGTGATCAGGGTGGCGTGGTGGACGCGGGCATCCTCGGCCGAGAACAGGACATCGTTGAGCCGTGGTGCGGCGTCGCCATGTTCATCGCAGACCAGCTCCATCAGGAGCACACCCTCGAAGAAGTTGAACGGCTTGGGTACCCGCACGCCGGCGCGCGCCAAGCGGTACAGCGCGTCGACCTCGGCGCTCTGCCACGCGGCTTCCTGGGCCTCGCGGCCGAACTTCGTGCCCTTGGCCATCGCGCGGGCCTGGCGACTGTTCTTGACCCGGCGATTTTCGGTGTAGTCGATGGCCTGGCGGAAGCTGCGATTCGTCGCCTCCTTGTAGACCTTGGCACAGCGCGTCTCGCCGCCGCTGCGCACGACAAAGACCTGTGCTTCCTTGCCGCTCATCAGCTGGCGCTGGACGCTGTTGATCAAGCCCTCGTCGATCAGGGCCTGCAGTCTTTTCGGTGATTTCATGCCGTGCATTGTCCCCGGTCGAGCCTGGGGGCTCCGGCGGACGGCTGGGCAGGGAGCGGCTGACTCACGGGGCCGGGCGCGCTCTTCGCCCTGGCCGAACCGAGCACGCGCGGCTCGGCCGGCATTAGCAGGCCCGCGCGATGGCCAATCAGGCGCCGGCCGAGATGGGCGCGCCGATCTCGGCGATGTGCGAGGCCGACACTGAGCTCGGCCCAGCAGAACAGGCCGGCCAGCAGTCGCGCCGGAAAAGCGATGTCAAAAGGTCGACAATGTGTATTATGTAAAATTACGTCGGAAGGAAGCGAAGCGCCGGGTGGTCAGCTAGGCGTTTGGAGCCGTCCGACAGAAAGCCCCTCCTAAAAATCTTTGAAATGCGACAGCATTCACCTCAGATCTGCCATTTCGCCGTTTAAGGGGTTTGCTGTCGCAACGATGACCACGACAGAAATCCCCTGAACCGCCAGCCAAAACACAAATCCCCTCAAAAGCCGGCGAGCCGTTTGTACGGATTTCCCATGCCTGCCGAAAACCAACGCACAGTCCAAATTTAGACACTGAATCCCGTAACATCAAGCACTTATGAACGGCCCGAGGCCCAACAGGTCCGAATATCGACCCAACGGCGACGTGAGTTTGTGGGCGCGTGTCTGGACAAGGAATGGCGATGATGACCTCGGGCAAGATCCCAATGGTGCGAAACCTCCGCGGCGGTCGACGGGCTCAATTCAAGGACGTTCGTGCGAAGGCCGCCGAGCTCGCTGCGGATATTCGCGGCATTATTTCGGAGAACCCGGGTTATCAGGACGCCGAGATCGATCTCCGGGCCCTCTCGCTCACACTGCAAAGACTGGCGGCTCGCGACGCCGAGCTGCCCAGAAGCGACCCACTGCGCCTGCTCACGGCCGTGCAGTTGGGGCAAGACCTCCAGGGGCTGAGCGACGACATGGTTCGCCTGAGGGAGAAGGACGGCGCCCTCTTTTCGGTGCTCCCAGCTGGTCGGTTGAGGGGGCGCCTTTACCCGGCGTTTCAGGCCTGGGAGGGCATCGTCGGCGAGCCGCTGGCCCATGTTTTGGGATTTCTTCGTGGGCTGGCAGGAGATCAGCAGCTGGCATTTTTTGGGCGTCCCAACGCGGACCTGCAAATGCTGACGCCCATTGAAGTCATCCTGGGACAGATTCTAGAGCTGCAGGACCTGAGCGACGCAGCGACTGCAATCCTTCATCGGGGCGCGCGCCGACGCTTGGATCACGTGGCCGCATGTGCAGAGCGGTTTCGGCAGGCCGCGGCTGGACAAGGGTGATCAGCGTCAGGGCGTGACGGTTCAGTCGACGGACGCAGCCGTTCGAGCGTGCCATGAAGCGTCTGGGTGCTGGCTGCCTCATGCGCGAATGACCACAGAAGTCACTGTGACGCAAGCCACAGGACATCGAAACCACCTCTGTGGCCATGACCTTCGTCCAGTCTTTGTACCGCGGCCATCAAGCGGGCGAAATTTCGGGTGCGCGAGAACGCCTCCACTGTTCAAGCATCCTGGATAGAGACGACGGCGATCGACGCCATCTGGTGGCGCATGGCCGGTCATCTCATGTCCCGCCTGTCCAGCCCAGGTGATGCATCCAGTCTCCGTTCCTGAACGCCGAGATGTGCGGCGGCACCCAAGGCTGCGACGGAAACCAACTGACGCACAGCAGCTTGTGGCCGCCGGCGAGCCAGACGTCGAGCATGGACGAGAGCTCGGCATCCGTGGGAAGCAGGAGCACCTGCGTCGTGAAGATCATCTTGAAACCCACCTTATCCAGCACCCAGTGGGCGGGTGCGCTCGCGTTCGCGGCATGGAAGACGCCGGAGGCCTGAGTCAGGGCCGGCAGAGTCTCGATGGCCCAGCGGGCGACTTCCAGCTTGGATATTCTTGTCGATGCCATATTGGTGGAGCGCTATCACGCCGGGTGCGACCGCAGACTGCCTCACGCGCGAACAACCAAAAAGTCACTGCGACGCAAGCCCTCGGCAAGCCGCGGCTCGAGTGCCTTGAACCCGCGTGCCTGCGTACTTGAGAGGCTGCCGGCGGAGATAAGCGTCGCCTTTTCCGCCAAGTCCGGCGAGATGGTGACGAACTTGCCGGCGGCGACCTTAACTCTCTTCATTCGCCCTCGCCCTCGCCCTCGCCCGACGACGGACCGGCCCGCAGCCGCTTCAGATCCCGCTCCAGCCGCTCGTGCCATCGCTCAAGAGGCCCTTGCAGGAAATACGCACCGAACACCACGACCGCTGTCCCCACGGCCAGTGCCAGAAACCCGTACTCACCCACGCCCGTGCTCCGCGTTGGTCAATTCGCCTGGACCGAACATTTCGATGCCGTCGCGGAAGTTTTGTTCCATCAGGCGATCGAAGTCCGGGCTACCAAACTCCCGGCCGACGGGGCGCAATTCATCCCACCAGCGGTCCTCGCCTGCAGCACGACGGCTACCTGCAGTTCTTCTTCGGACATGTACACCCTCCCCTTCGCAGGCCCTGCAACAGCAAGCACGCATTGGCTAAACGCTATCACTGAGGTACGCCCGTGTGGTCGAAGGACCTATCACACCCATGGGAACGCCGCTTGTATGCTTTTAATACTGCAGGCAGCGAGCGTCGGGAAAGCCGGCAGTTCTTGCTGACGAAAGTGCGTCCTTCGCGTGGGCGCCGCGAGGCCGGCAGCACGTGCATAGTTGGAGGTCGCGTCTATCGCAAGAAGCGACAATGCCTGTTGACGGCCCTCAGCTCAAGCATGAAGCTGACATCAGAAAAGTAACCAAGGGCACGCAGACAAATATTGAAAACATGGCCAAGCCCCGACCACGCAAAGCCGGCAAGAGCGCGCAGGGCAAGAAGAGCCCCTCAGCAGCGAAGCCCCGCCGAAAAGTTCGACGAATTGACGATCCGTTGTCCGCAGCGAGCCCCGCTGCTGCGGGGCCTGGTGGCGCGCTATTGGAGGGCCATGTCGGCGCCCAATACCTGTTGTCCTTGTTGTCGGGCGGTGAAGGCCGCGGCTTGCCTGGCGTCATCATTTCCCGGATCGCTTTTCAGCAAGCCGCGATGGGCTATCCAATGGACGACGTCGTCGTCCAGGGTCGGGACGGCCAAGGCCGCGCCGCTACGCTCGAGCTGCAGGCTAAGCGCACCATCAATTTCACGTCAAGCGACAAGAACTTTGGCGACGTCGTGGCCTTCGCATGCCGGGCCATGGCCAAGCCGGACTTTGCATCCACGCGATATGAGCTGGCGGTCGCGATTTCGCGTACGTCCACCCGGATCGAGCAGCACGTCCAAGATGTGTTGAGGTGGGCGCGCGACTACCAGGATGCAGGAGGCTTTTTTCGGCGTCTGAACCTGCCCGGTGCGACACATCAGGAAAAGCGCGACTTCGTTGCGGCCCTGCGCGGACACATGCAAGCGGCCGGCGCGCTGCACGACGACATAAGCGTTTGGCGCCTGCTGTCGCGTTTCCAGGTGCTGGCATTCGATTTCGAACAGCCTGGTTCCATTTGCGCGCAATGGGCACGAGACCGTTGCGCCCTTGCGCTCGCAACGCATGATCAAGGCCGGGCCGGCGAGTTCCTGGAAGCCCTACAGCAAATTGCCCTTCAGGTGGATGCGTCAGGGGGAAGTCTGGATGCGGCGTCCCTGCGCCACCGACTCACCGGCGAGCGCGGCTTCCGCTTGGCCGGGGATCGCAGGCTGCACGCAGCTCGCGAGCGGATCGCCGAAACCTCGCGAAGCGCGTTGGATGACATCGACACGCAGGTCCACGGCATAGCGCTGGACCGATCCGTCTACGTCGCGCAGGCCTTGTCGGCGCTTGAGCAGGGTCGGTACTTGGAGATACGCGGTGCCGGCGGTGTCGGCAAATCGGCGATCCTCAAGGAACTCGCCGCGCGCGTCGGCATCGAATCCCGTGTCATGGTGGTCGCCCCGTATCGCGTGCCGCCCGGCGGCTGGAGTGCCTTGCAAGCGCAGCTGGGCTGTGACGCTGCGGCACGGGATCTGCTGGGCGATCTCGCAGCCGATGGTGGCGGGACGCTGTTCATCGATGGCCTGGACCGAATTGATGATCTGGGCCAGCAACGCACCGTCGTCGACCTGATCCGCGCGGCCGCAGAGGTTCCTGGCTTCCGCGTCGTGGCGACAGTGCGCCCGGAGTTCGATGCCGACGCCAGAGCTTGGTTGCCGGTGACGGCAATGGGGACTCTTGGACACGCCTCGACCTTGATTGTCGAGGAACTCGGCGATGAAGAAGTCGAACACCTCCGGGAAGCGAATGGCGTGCTTGCCGCCCTGCTGCGACCCAGCCATCCGGCGGGCAAGCTGGTCCGCAACCTATATCGCCTGAACCGGCTGGCTCGAGTTCTTCCGGCCGATGCGACGGCCGCGAGTGAAGCGCAGATGGCTTGGCAGTGGTGGAGCACCGGCGATTCGCCCGATGTTCCTGGGCAAGTGGCGCGACGGCGCGTGCTGCATGCGTTGGCGAAGCATTCGCTCACCATGTCATCGCCCATGGACGCCAGTTCGTCGCCCGGTGAAGCCGTTGCGGCACTGACGAGCAGCGGCTCGCTTCGAACGTTGACCACCGCACTTGTTGAGCCTGCCCATGATGTGCTGCGCGACTGGGCGGTCGGCTGCTTGCTCTTTGAAGACTCGGCTGACATCGACGCCCTGGCGCTTGCGCAGCCTGCGCCGCCTCGACTGGTTCGCGGCGTCGAAATCGCAGCCTGCCTGCATGCGGAGCGCGGGCCAGATGAAGGTGCATGGCGCTCTTTTATTGACAGGGTCAGTCCGAGCGGCGCTCATGGATCTTGGCGGCGTGCTGCCTTGTTGGCGCTGACCCGTTCGGAGCGCGCCGGCGACATTCTGAACCGCACCCTGCCGGCACTTGCCAGCAATGCTGCCGGACTGCTTTCCGAACTCGTGCGGGCAGCGATCACCACTGATTCCCAGCCGGCAGCGCCTCTGTGGGCAGCCCTTGGACTGGATACCAAGTTTCTGACCGAAGACTTCGTGATGCCGCATGGGCCGTCGTGGGTCAACCTAGTCAACTGGTCGCTCGAAACGGGAGATCGACTCCCGCCGGGAGCCGTGCCCCAGTTCGTCGACCTGTACAGGCGGTGGAGCATGGCCTTCGGTGGCGCGGATTTGCTGTCCCCTCTCCTTGTCGATCAGCTGTACGCATGGTTGATAGCGGCTGAGCGTAGTAATCACCGGCGTTCGGCATCCGTGCAGGAGTACATCGCTAATCAGGAGGCCGCGGGGATTTCGCTGAGCACCGCGCAAGAAGAAGATCTGCGAGTTGCCTTTCTGGCATTTTGCAGGCTTCGTCCTGCCCTCGCGGAGTCGTACCTCCACGCGATGGGCACGCTACGGTATCGCCGCGGACCTTTCAGCCACCTGCTGCAATTCGTCGGCACTTTGCCCACCGCGGCTCCTCGGGCGTTGGCCGATCTCTTCCTGGACGCGCTTGTCGAAAGTGACTCCGAGGAAGAAGACCGCCGGTCCGGCTTGCGCCAAGATTTCTCGAACTGGGACCGTGAATACTTTCCCGCTTCGCCAACACGCTCGCCATTCCTTGCATTGCTGCAAGCTGACAAGGAGCATGGACTTCGCCTGGTGCATGGAATCGTCGCGCATGTACTGCAGCGACGCTCGAACGGCCAGAATCCTGGCGAGAACCGGATCACGATTCCGTTTGCCGCAGGCCGGCGAGCGTTCCCCTGGGTGCAGTCGTACATGATGTCGCGGTCTTGGGACATGAACATCGTCCCGAGCGCCCTGATGGCACTTGAGGCATGGGCCCATCTGCGGATCGAGACCGGCGAGCCCGTCCAAGAGGTGATCGATGATGTCCTGGGTCCGGAAGGGTCGCCGGCCGCCTATCTGCTGGTTGCCGTCGACGTCTTGCTCTCGCATTGGCCGGCTTCTCGTGAATGCCTGGCGCCTTTCGCAGCATCGGCGGAATTGCTCGCTCTTGACCGAGATCGTTTCGGTCACGACAGCGTCAGTCCGCAGGCTTCTGCGTCCTGGGTCCGCCCGGAGCCGGCCGGTCCGATTCAGCTGGCAAACCTTCAACGACGCCCGTCCCGATTCACACCGCTTGATGCAGTCCTGCTCGACTTTGGCGCGCACGGACCCGCGACGACACGCGACGCGATGCATGCGGCCCTCCTCGAAGACGTCGCGCGCCTTGGCGCTCCCAGCGCCGATTGCCGAGGTTTCGCGGACCCGCGGGCGGCCGCCATGAGTGCGGTAAATCGCCTAGAACTCAAGAACTATGTACGTGAACTCGACTCGGATGGCCGCCCAAGCATCACCTACGTGCCGCCGCCGGATGAAGCACAACTGTTCGGGACGCTTCAAGCTGAGGCCGCTCGCGATCACGAGGAAACATCGCTGCATGCCGAGCTCACATCGGCCCTGGGACAATCACCTTGTCCTCCGGACCTCATCCACCGGGGACTACGCTGGGGGATGCGGGAAACGGCTGCTGCGACAGTGTTGCCTGCGGGCGTGGACTTGGCATGGAGCGAACGCTCGAAGTTGATCGTCGCGGTGCTGGTTCTTCGCGAGGGTTCCGAGGCTCAACGGGCTGAAGGCGGTGAATGGGCGCGGGATTTGCTGATGAAGTCGGTGGCCAAGGCGCCAGCCGAGGAGGCCTTTCCGCAGCCGTTCCCGTACAACGAGACCGCCATCGTCGCTGCAGGACTGCTGGCGATGTGCAGAGTCGCCGAAGACCGCGCAACGCTTGATCGGTTGCTTCACCTTGCGACACGGCGTTCCTCCGGCATGTCCACCGTGCTGGGTGCGGAGGTGCATGCTGGTCGGTTAGTTCGTCCGGAAGTCGTGCGGTCCCTCCTTCGCCTTGGTTTGGCTTCGGCAATCTATGCGGTGGCGCCAGCATTTGACGATGACTTCACCGGCGAGGGCAGCATGGCAGACCGGCACCAAGCCCGGGAAGCCGCCCGCAAGGAAGCCGATCAGGCCAGGTTGCATGACCTCGTTTCGATGGAACTGCAATGGCTGACTGATCAGGGGCTGGAACCGGGTTGGCCACAACTTCCGGGCCCCCGCGTACCGCGGCGCCGACGCGGGCTCCTGCTGGTCGAGCCCAAGGAGTCGACGCGCCGCGTCCAGCGCAGCAGCGCGAATTTGCTTTCAGCTCTGGGGCGGGTGCACCTTGGCTGGCCTTGGCCATGAACCTCTGGCGCGGGACAGAGCCGGGGCTGCTGCAGGACCTGGTGCGCCACTGCTGGTCTTGGACCGCTGCGGCCAATGGTGTGGGTATCAAATCAGACGACGAGCCTACCGAAGAGCCGTACGAATGGAACGATGCCTATTTCGCAGCCGCGCTCACCGCGGCTGTATCGACCGTTCCATCTGCCATTGACGAACTGGTGTACGAACCGCTGGCACAGCTACCGGAAGAGCGATTTCTGAATGCGCTTGAGCCGACGCTGCATGCGGTAGACCAGCTTTGGCTGGCAAGCCGAGTCCTGCCGGACGCCGCTGCTCTCTCACTTCGGTCGGTGCTGTTGCCCCGCTTGACTGCCACTCGCGCATGGCGCCGCCTCGAGGGCGATTCGAGCGTAGGCATCGAGATTCAGCTTGGCGGAGCAGTTGCTGCGATGTTCATGGGGCAGAACCTGATTGGGCAAGGGCCTCGATGCTATGTGCCTCTCAGCGAGACCGCCCGGGCTTATCAACTCATGCCGCTACTCACGCCATTGGTCGAGCAGGCAGGTGGATCGTTATTCGTGGCGATGGCGTTCTTGAACCTGCTTGCGCTTGATCCACATGTTGATCGGCTCGCACCGCTTTCGCGCGCTGTGAAGTCGTGGTGGAACGCCCAAGGTCCTAACAACGTGTTCTGGGTTGATCACGGCATTGGGCGCCGCGTATGCCAGTGGATTGATGCTGCGATAGTTGCTGGGTCAGTGCAGCGGTTGGTTCTTGATGGGCCTGACCTGACTGGAATTCTTGACGTCTTGACGCGATGCGGAACGCCGCTTGTGAAGACGCTGGAGGATCGGATTGAGGCTATCCGGGGCTCACTGCAATAACCGAGCATCGCAGTCTCCGCTTGCTTGCAATGCTGGCCGCGGGCGCTCGGAACCTGTTGCCAGCTGGAGAAGTCGGGCTCCGCGTCTTGTCACCAATCAGATTGCGGGGGAGGAGACAGCGTGCGGTGAAAGACCGATCTGCGGAGCCCTGAAATCGGTAAGACAAGTATTGCAGCCCGGCCTCGTTGAGTCATCGGCCATTGGCCCTGGATCAACATCGGTCAAAAGGCAGAGTCCGCATGCAGTTGCTAGACACCGTGGTCAAGAGCACAAATCGGTCGCGCGCCCGGGAGGCTGCGCCCGCTGAACCCGGTTAGGCACAGCGCAGGCGATATGATCTAGCGACGGCCTGCGGCTTTACTGGATTTCAGCCCGGAGAAGCCAGGTGCGGCCGCATGACGCCTGTCAATCGGTGTGGAGCTGCCCGGGCGGCGCTATGGCGAGTTCGTCGATCTGCTGAGCGTGTTCAGCGCCTGATCGACGAGTTCAAACAGAGCCAACTTGCCGAGTGCCTGACGACGCTGACCCAGCGAGCGCAGGCTTGCATGGCACTTGGCTGCAGCGGCCTTCCCACCAAGCACTTCCGGCCCATTCAGAAACTGGCAGGCTACGCCTTGTTGGAGCGGCATCCTGCCCTGGCGGCGAGTTTGAGTGAGAACTCCGTGGGCAGCATTGCGCGGCACAAATTGCCCATCGCGTCATCGATTGCCAGGACCGTCGGCGGCCTTCGATCCGAGCGCCGGCGATGAATCATCCGCTGGCGTCGGAAACTCCCCGCCATGCCGATTCGGATCGAATCGGCGCAGTTGCTCCTGCAGCAGATCTGACCTGTTTGTCGCATTGCTCACTCGCAGCCAGGGCCCCAGAGAGGTCTTTAAACACTGCTGGCACAGGTCGATCTGAACGTCATTGCCGTCGCCAAAGATCGAAGCGTAGCCGGCTTTCAGATCGATGCTGACGAACTCGTGGAACTCGGCCTCGCCCAGTTCGGCCAAGAGGCCGCAGCGATCGCAGCGGACTTGTTTGACGAAGGATTCGGGACGCACGTCCTTGATCTGCATATGGGCTCCGGTCGCTTAGGAAGGAGGCAAGGGCGTGGCGAGTTGGCTCGATGTCGGCCGTCGCCCCGCATGGCTATTCTCATCCCAGGTGTATCATAAAAATGTCTTTATTAATCAGTAACTTACAGCAATACGCCGCATGTATGGTTCCGATACTGAATACGCCTGTCGTGCGGCATGCCGCCACTGTGCATGGCCTATCCTCGCGCCCGCCCGAAATGCTCATACTCGATCTGGTCGTGCTTCCGCCGCCTAAACGATCCCGTCCCCGGCGCCTTCGCAAGAAGCTACACATCGGCGAGTTCCAAGTGCTGGGCTTCGACTACGAACTGACCTGGCGCGTGGCACCGTCGCTCGAAATGCAGGATCGGTTCATCGACCAATTGCTTGAGGACTTCATCGAGCCTCGCGCGCTGAGCCTGGGAGGCGGGGTCAATTGCGGCTTTGTGGCCGCCGGCCGCGGGAGCGTGACGGACGAGGATCGGGTTGCCTTCGAGAGCTGGCTCGGGCGATGGCCGGATCTCGCCGAGATCAAGGTCGGCCTGCTCCGGGATGCTTGGTCCGACGAAGCGCCTTGAGCGTTCGTTTCTAAATCGCGAACTTCGGGGACACCCATGAACGATCAGACCCAGGACTGGGACATAGGACGCCAGGGCCGGCGGTGGACCGGGCCTGAAGGCCTAGCCAAGCTCGAGCGACTGCCTGGTCGTCTTGAACTGGTGCATGGCAAGCTCTGCTTCGACGAGGTCAAGAGGCGGACCTTGCTGGCCGGCTTGATGGAGAACATGGGGCTGGACGAGGTGGTGCAGTTCGGCAAGCTCGAGGACTGGCAGCAGGCCATCGCGGCGCGAGTGGAAGGTGCGGCTAACCCGGCGACTCCAGCCGCCACCGAGGCTCCAGCCAGGCACTGGAACTGTCGCGTGATCGAGTTCCCGTCCGACGAGGAGACTTGGTGCGCGATACACGAGGTCTACTACGAGCACGGAACCCCCATCGCCTACAGCAGTTCGCCTGCAGCTCCTGGCTGGACGACGGACGATGGACCTGACGCAGGTCTTCATCGGCTGGAGAAGTTCAGGGAGGCTTTACGCAAGCCCGTCTTGAAGGTGTCCGCCTTTGAGCATATAGGTGCCAAGACGGCGCTGCTGGACAAGTTGGGCCAGATGCTTGAGGACAGTGGCGGCGTTAACGACCGCGCTGCGCTCTCGGCTTGGCTGGATGTCTGGCTTGCTGAGCCCTTGCCGGAACTAAACGGCGCAGCCCCCGTGCAGATGTTGGGCAGCAAGGAAGGCCGGGACCAGGTAGAGACCCTTCTCGAGCGAATGCGAGGAGGGCTGCCAGGCTGAGTATGCGGTGAGGGAGGCACGACAGGCTGGCTTTTGGCGCGGCACCATGCGCACGCCTGGATGAAAGGAGCTGGGCGCGCATAAGGTCGTGGCCCTACGCTACGGGGAGCGATTGCGTGGCAACCCATGCTCTGCGCACTTCGACATGGGCTGGCACAGGCGGTCGTTGGTCGGCTGCACCGTGCATGAAGCGCTGCAGACTTGTACTGTGACCTGAGGTCAGGCGGTGAGCTCCGGAGCATTGGGCGGCAGGAGCTTTGCGTGATCGCTCCTAAAAGGACAGTTAGCCCTGCGGTCTGAGCCAAACCGCGGTGGGGCCAAGTTGGCGCTTTAGCCCTGGGCCGCGCTGGTCATTGGCGGCCGGCGCTCAAGAAATTGAGGTGGCATCATGTGCCGGAATTCTTGGCTCTTGTGCCGCGCGCCTTCGCCGACCGCGGCTCCTTGGGGACAGGCTGCGTCGGGGTCAGTTTGGCCACCAGCTCCGACATCAGCTCCTCTCGCGCGGTGCGTTGTGCCAACTCGCGTTGTGCGTCGACAAGGCCGGCTTCGAGTAGCCGGATGCGGACATCACGGTCTTCAACGAGTCTTTGCAGACCCTGCTCGCGTTGCCGTGCGTCGGCTTTGAGCTGGGACAACCGCGCCTCGACAGCGGTCAACTGCTCAGACGCTGCGATCTGGGCCTTCAGGGCTTCCTCGAAGCGCTTCGCTATCGACTCAGTCGACTTCTCGGCCTTCGCGCGCAGCACGCGCTCCCGTTCGATCTCTAGCGCAGCGCGACGCTCGGCACCGTGAGCGCGCTCTTCCGCCGCGCTGATGGCTGCATCGGCACGCGCCCTGGTCTCCTCGGTAGCGCTCCGGGCTTGGGCAAGCTCGGCCTGGCGATCGCTGGACTGCAGCCGGGCGTCGTCTAGGCGCGCGGCCGTGGCGGCGTGCGCGGCACGCTCTCCCTCCAGCGCCTCGCGCAGCTGAGTCAGCTCGGCCCGCAGCGCATTGGCCTTGGTGGCAGCCGCTGACGCCGCCGCATCGGCGAGGGCGGCTCGGTCCTTTTCGATGTCGACGCTGGCGGCGGCCTCAGCGAGTCCGGCTATGAGCCGCTCATCGAAGTCGCGGCGGGCTTCCGACTGGGCTGATTCCCAGAGATGCTGGGCGGCCTGGTGGACCGGGTCCGGCATGGACGCCGGCGCCGAGAAGGCACGTGGATCCTTGATTCGCGCACCCAGGTGCTTGAACCAAGTCTCCAGCATCGGGCTGACCGTGTTCGGCGAGCCGCGGCCGAGCTTCTGGCGAACGCGCTCGATTGTGGGCCGCGCGCCTTCCAGCAGCAGCGCGTCGCAGGCTTTCCAGACCTCATCTTCGGTGATGCCGCGTGCCATGTGCCGATCTCCTTGATTTGCGCCCTATTCCGGCGCTACATTAGTCACGATAAGTGATGCTTATCAATATAAACAGATGTATATCTGTTAGACATCTTACATACAACGTATGAAATCCGTCGAATCGCAGTTGTCCGCATCAGTTCTGGCCACGGCGCTGGACCTGCCTCGTCTGAATCTCGCGCAGTTGGGCGGCATGGCCGAAGCCGCAGAAGCCGCCCTGCTGCGTCAGGGCGAGAGCGAAAACACGCTGAGGAGCTATCGCTCCGCGCTGCGCTACTGGGCCGCCTGGTTCGCCCTGCGCTATCGGCAGCCGATCGCCCTGCCCGTCCCCGAGGCCGCGGTCGTCCAGTTCATCGTCGACCACGCGCAGCGCCAGGATGACGACGGCGAGCTCGTCAGCGAGATGCCGCCCGCGTTGGACAAGGCGCTGGTCACCGAGGGCTACAAGAGCAAGCTCGGCAGCCCGGCGCTGAACACGCTCATCCATCGCGTCGCGGTCCTGTCCAAGGTCCACCAGGTTGAAGGCGCCGCCAACCCCTGCCAACTGCAGCGGGTGCGCGAACTGCTCTCCAAGGCCCGACGCGGCTACGCCAAGCGCGGCGCCCTGCCCCGCAAGAAGCCGGCGCTGACCCGCGAGCCGCTCGAGGCGCTGCTGGAGACCTGCGACGACTCGCTGATCGGCCTGCGTGACCGGGCGCTCCTGCTCTTCGCGTTCGCCAGCGGCGGCCGGCGCCGTTCCGAGGTGGCCACGGCGAGCCTGGAAAACACCTACCGCCAGGGCGATGGTTTCATCTTCACGCTGCGGGTCTCGAAGACCAACCAATTCGGCTCGGACCGGGCAGAGAATGACAAGCCCATCGTCGGCCAGGCTGCGGCGGCCCTGGATGCCTGGCTGGCGGCCGCAAAGATCAAGACCGGGCCGATCTTTCGGCGAGTGCGGCGCGGCGACCGGATTGGTGAGCCGCTGTCGCCGGCCGCGGTGCGCGACATCGTCAAGAAGCGCGGCGCGCTGGCCGGCATCGACGAGGAATATTCGGCGCACTCGCTGCGCTCGGGCTTCGTCACGGAGGCGGGACGCCAGGGAGTGCCACTGGGCGAGACGATGGCGATGACCGGGCACCGGTCGGTGGCATCTGTCGTGGGGTACTTTCGTCAGGACGCCCGGGCTAGCCGCGCTGCTCGACTTATGGAAAGCGGCAGCGATGTGTCGAAGTGAGATCCGAAATACTGGGGCGGTTTCCCAAGCTGTTTGATGCGGCCGACTCGCAGCCCATAAGTCTGTCTCCCAGTTCATCCTCGAGCAGCCACGCTCGGAACGCTCGAACTAGACCTCGGATCAGACCCACCGGCGCACATGTATCCCCAAATGGGCTAGTTCCGGCTCGTTGAATTGTGAGATTCGGGAAGGCTGACCGTGGGCGCCCAGCGACGACATAGAGCCTCTAGCGGCGGGACCTCTACCTCCATTGCGCCTGCAAATTCGAGACGCCGCGTACGCTCAGGCTTGCAGCGATTCCGCCCAACCAAGCGCCTCTTCGATGTCCAGGTTCAAGCTGGCAAAGGTCTTTCTGAGCAACTTGTCAGGTAGCGCCCAATCCCATTTCTCACGCTGCAGATTGCTTACGTCCGCGAGCAAGACGTCCAGCTCTGGCGGCTCATGCAGGCCTGCGTCCCGTGCTGCCTGAAGAATCTCGTCGATACCAGATCCTCCTTTGAGGACCTCCACCCCAGGGCCGGCAGCACTCGCAAAATAGCCTCGCTGCTTCATCAGACATGCAAGGGCTTCATTTGCTGCGTCTCCGAGCCAGGTCAATAGCAGCACCTCGGCTCCTTGGTCGACGTGGGTTGCGCTAACGAGACCTCGCGCAGCGTAGTTCGACCGCGCTTCTGCGAGAAATCGCCTGGCGACCTCGTCGAGGAAAATCGGAACTTCCGAGCTTTCGAGGAGCTGACGCATCCGTTGTCGCACACGCGTGTGTGTTCTGCCGATGCCTCCGGAAAAAAGCGGTGGCGTGCCGCCCCTGGCACGGACAACGTAGATGACCTTCTGCGGTTCGTCGATATCCTCGACGCGCCAAGTCTTGCCCGCAAAGAGGATGCGCTGGCTAACAGTCAGCATCTGCGAGACCGGCAACGTGCCCAGTGTCTTGCCGCCGGCCACGAGGCGGAACTCCTCGTCAACGTTGAACGCGGCGTAGAAGGTGTAGTGGTTGACGAATCTTTCGCCAACCGGGCCGTGCAGGAGGTCGCCCGATGAGTCCTGCACGAGCAGTTGCTTCTGACCGAGTTGCCGAACCAGTTCGACAAACTCTTCCTTCGTAAGACCCGAGAACGGCGTTCCGGGCGCACAAAGCAGCGCGTAGAGCTGACCAATGGTTGCGCCGCCGTTTTGGGCGACTACCGAAAGCATCTGTTGAACCAGCGTCGATAGATGCGCACCTTGCGACTTCGGAGGTTCAAACCACCCCTCCAGAAGCAAGGAAATCATTGCAATCATCTGGATCGTGTCCAAGCGCAATTCCGTCGCCAACGAAGGCTTACCGCCGATCGCGTCCTCGATGGAGTACCCCCTTAGGATGGCCGCCTCGCCCTTCCGGCGCCCCGACCTTCCCAGGCGCTGCCTCAAGCTGGCAACCGACGGTGGTGGCCCAACCTGCGCAACGCTCTTCACCGCGCCGATATCAATGCCAAGTTCGAGCGTGTTCGTACAGATGGCAGTGGCTGGCAACTCATTCTGTTTGAGGGCAGCCTCAGTCTCCGAGCGAATCTCCTTGGACAGGCTTCCGTGATGGGGCCAGAACTCGTTCGGTACCTGCTGTTGAGCGCAGAGCTTGTTCAGAAGATGCGTGTATCGCTCCACCTCCCGGCGAGAGTTCGGAAACACGAGATTGTTCGAACCTCGCAGTCCCTTGAACATGTGCGCGGCCACCGCAGCTGGCGTGACCGGTTCGGCAGCATCCTCGTCCGCGTCGTCGGAGCGATCCTCACCCGGACCGACGGAACCTCCGTCCTCCTCGGCTTTCGCTTTGCTCGGTCGCACTACGAGCGGCTCCTCGTATCCCTTGACCAGAATCTTGAGATCGTTGCCCGAAGCCGCGGATACGACCATTACGACATCTTTGCCAGCGCCAGGCCGCAGAAACTCCGCCGCGAGGCTCATGTCACCCAACGTCGCCGACAAGCCAATCCGCGGCACTTGGCGGTCTATTGCCCGCTCAATGCGATGCATCAGCGACTGAAGTTGCTTACCCCGCTCAGCGCCAATGAACGCATGCAGCTCGTCCACGACGAAGAACTTTAGTCTCTGAAAAATGGCACGTACCGAGCTGCCCCGGTTGCAAAGGGTGGCTTCCAGGGACTCGGGAGTAATGAGGAGGACGCCCCATGGTTTGGACAGAAACTTCGTCTTCTTCGATGCGGAGATATCCCCATGCCACGGCCAAACCGGCACGTCCAACTGCTGGCACAGGCGATCTAAGCGACCAAACTGGTCGTTGATGAGGGCCTTAAGAGGACTGATGTAGACAATGAGACCTGCCGTCTCGTCCCGCAACAGGTGCGTCAGAGCCGGCAGGAATGCAGCCTCGGTCTTCCCTGCTGCCGTGGCAGCGGCAATGATGACGTCTCGATCACCATTGACGATGATTGGAACGCTAGCCTCCTGCGCATCGCGCAGGGACTCCCAGCCCACTGACCAGATGAATCGCTGGATTCGTTCGTCGAGCTGGTAGAACGCCGAGGAGTCAGTCGGGCCCATAGGCTAAGCGCGCGATGTCACAAGCGTCATCGACTACATCTTGAACGAAGCGAATTCATCGCCCTCGTCCGCCTCCACGAGCTGGTCAGCCGCGCCACCCGTGTCCGCCAGGACTTCGATTCCCCCGAGCAGCTCCTGCCACTTGGCTTCTGGGTTCTGTTCGAGCACGGCAAGCATGTTGATGAACGCAGTGATGGTCGTACGGGGCGTGCGGAAGTACGTGTCGCCAATCCGCTTCGAGCAATGCTCCATGAAGCTGAAGATGCCCGGGTCCGGCACCAGGAACTTGGCGGAGTCACCGAGCGCATACACCGTGCGAATCTTCTGCAGGAGAACGTAGAAGTCCTCGGGCGTGAGGCTGGACAGCCTAACCACCGGCCCGCTGAAGTCTACGAGTCCATTGGCGGCAAACGTGTTCTGGGCCAGGCGACTTTGCAGCGCCGAGTAGCTGTACAGACCTCGCTTGGTGTCCAGCAAGAACTCCGGGGTGCCGCCGAGGACGAAGCCCAGTCCCACGGCCGCCCCCTGGAGAGAGTCATTGAGAATCCGCAAAATCTGCTCGTAGTTCGAGTTCCGCGCCTGGGTGTTTGCGAGCTTGTACAGGTTCACGAGTTCGTCGAGGCTGATCAGGAGCCCGGAGAACCCAGCCAGTCGAACGAACCTCGCCATCAACTTCAGTTGGTCGTAGACCGCGGCGTCGTCGACGATGGTCCGAACGCCCAGCGCTTGCTTGGCGTCCGTCTTCGTCGTGAACTCGCCTCGCAACCAACGGATTGCGTCCGCCTTGAGCTGTTCGTTGTCTTCCTCGTGACCACGGCAGTACGCGGCAATGACGTCGGCAAAATCGTATCCGTTGACCATCTCCGTGAGCTGGTCCAGCTTCTGTCGCAGCACCGACTCTGTCGTCGTGCCCGCGGCCTTCGCTTCAGTCTTCACGGTCGAAATGAATTTCTCGACGATTCCTGCGAGCGCGCCTCCGTCAGGCTTCGTGCGCGTGGAGAGGTTGCGCATGAGTTCGGCATACAGGGATCGCGCCTGGCCACCAGATGCATGCAACCGGCGGTCGGGATTCAGGTCAGCGCTCGCGACAACGAGTTTCTTCTCCAGCGCGACGGCCCGTACGAGGTTGAGGAAGAAGGTCTTCCCTGCCCCGTACTCACCGATGACGACACGGAATGCCGAACCGCCATCGGCAATACGGTCAATGTCTTGGACAAGCGTCTCGATTTCTTTGGCGCGACCCACTTGGACGAGGTGCTGGCCGCTGCGAGGCACGACGCCTGCGCGCAGGGACTGAATGACGGCATCCCGGTCTTTCGGGCGGATGGTGGCGGGGGCGTTCATGCTTCCAACTTCTCCAGGAGTTCCGGGTTGATCGTCACAGGGTCCTCGCCCTCGATGAACGGCACATCGTGCGTGTCGAAGGCGGCGTCATTCAGTTGTTCAAGCGCACCATCGACCATGAGGTCGAGGTCTGCCGCAGCATCGGCCAAATCGTCTCTCGACCACTCGGGCCTAGAGAGCAGCAGCCGCGCAAAGGCACTGTGGGCCTCGTCAAGACCAAGCAGTCCCGAGGGCGGCAACTCGGCTTCGCGTTCTGGCTCTGGGAGGGTTTCCGTTGCCGCCACCGCCGCCTGCGCCGGTAGTTCCTCGGTGAAGATTCTTGACAGCATGGCCGAGACGGCCTCGGTGTCCTGCTGGAGCGCTGCGATACGCGCGGGGTCTAACTTGAAGCCGGATGAACCGGGCGCAGCCGAGACCGAGCTAACCTTTTGGACACCAGCGGCCGCCGCGTGGACATCCGAGAACACCTTTTTGGATTCAACCCCAAGAGCCTTATAGACCTTCTCAAGCATCTTCACTTCGGCTGGCGTCACGATGCCATCAGCCTGGGCAACGCTAGCCATGAACGTTGCAATCGTTTCCTTGGCGGCAACGTCCAATGGCTCCAACCGCTTCTTCAGCGAAGTCAACGAGGCCGGAGCGATCGTCAGCAGCTTCAGGTGTGCCAGCAGGCGCTTGATGTGGCCAGGTGCCAGGTGAGACCAAGATTGGACCTGAGCCCGAAGGTGCCCCAGTTCCTCGACGCCGAAGTCGCCGTCGGCGGCAGCGACAGCTGAGGCCAACTGCAACGTCAATGCCGCGGCCTGGTATGCCGGCGTGGCTCGGCTGGCGAGTTCACTGGTCGGTAAGGAGAAGAGCACCAGGTGCTCCTCAGGTTTGGGAAGCTTGGCTCCACCCAAGACGTCGGGCTCAATACCGATGCTGATGGACTCCAGTGCCCGAGCCAGTGCCAGCGTCTTCTCTTTCGTCTGCGCCGATTTGCCTTCAAAGCTGTCCAGGAGTTGCTGGAAGGACATGGTGAGGACGCCGTCCGTCACTCTCGTCGCGAGCGACTGGAGTACCTTCTGGGCGCTGTCTGGCCACAGGGACATCGGCAGCAGCAGAAGCCCCTCAAGTGAATCGGCAGCTCCAGGGTTCTTGCCAAGATACCGGCTGAACGAATCCAGCTCGTCAGTAACGGTCTCAGCGAGTTCGCGGAGCTTTTTGACGGGCACAGTGAGCGCGGTCACGTCTGGAATATCGCCAAACGTCAACACAATGCCCCCCTGCCCCTGGAGCGCCCGCGAAGCCGGCTGGTACACCATCTTGAGCTTCGTCCGATTGCGAGTCAGACGCATCCCATCGCCAAACTGCTCCCCGTACTTCCTCAGGTAGAGCGCTCGGAACTGCTCCGCACATCGAGTAGCTGGCGTCCGCAGGTAAGAGTTGGGGTCATATCTGACCCAAGCCAAGGCCAACGGCGCCGGTATCGGCGCGCCGTCTGCCACGGCTTGACCCAGGGCAACCTTCAGGTACATGGGCATTTCGTAGGAGTGCCGCAGCTCTGGAAGGGACTTCAAATAAAGCTGCGCAGGGATCTCGGCAAACGAGAGGCAATCCAGGAGTGCGCCAGCGTGGCGCTTGAATGACTCCGACTTCTCGCCATAGATGCCCAGCAGGCGGCGCACTTCCGCCGCAATGACCGGCCACTCGGCCCGGCCGGCCTCATCCTTCGCAGCATCGACTATCGCTCGCCTCTCAATCCCGTTGAAGAAGAGAAAAACATAGCTCTCATCCGCCGCAGGATCCTTCCGGCCGCCGGCAAGCCACTTGAGATAGGCCCGACGACCTGAGGCCGAACTCGTCGAGTAGCCCGGCCAGTAGCCGGCTTCTCGCTGGGTGTAGTCGCCCGTTCCCGCAACTTGAAGCTTCGGGTTGATGAGGCTGGGATCGTCGTATCCGTTCAAGCCCTGGAGCGTCGGCCCGACATAGAGCATTCCGCCTGGAATCGTCAGTCCCGCAATCGTGACAACCTCACCTTTCGGAACCCACCTCGTCGTCTTGAATTCGGCCGGTGCCGTGGGGATGCGGAACTGCGATGGTGCGGGCGCTGGTGCCTGGCTCACCGCCACGGGTTCCACAGGCTGAAGGGTCTTGGTGATGCGACTGAGCTGATCGGCGACCCGCGCTATGGCTGATTGCTCTGACCGCCCGACGATGCGAATGGCTGGGACTGGCGCCGCCGAACCTGTGATGGGCATGGGCACAGACGCCGGACTTGGCGGGACAACGCGCGATGGAATCGGCTCGGTGGGCCTGGCTGCCGCCGTCGGCTCAGGTGGCTCGACGCTGCGGCTCACCGAGATCGGTGCAGCTGGGGCTGTGGGAGCCGTGTGCAGAGGGGGTGGACTAGCCGCGATGGCGCGCGACGGAATGGGCTCGGAAGGCTTGGCTACGGCCGTCGGTTCCACCCATTCGACGCTGCGACTTACCGAGATTGGCGCTGTTGGAGCTGCGGAAGTCGTAGGCAGCGGTGGGGGGCTCGGCGGGACAACGCGCGGTGGAATCGCCTCCGAAGGCTTAGCTGCCCTCGGTACTTCCACGGGCGCGCACGAAACAGCCGGCGCTATGTCGATGGGCGCAATCGTCTTATGGGGCGCGGCTGGGGGGCGTTGCGTTCGCGTGGGGATGGGAGATGGCGCAGGCTTCGTGCTCGAAACGGATTTGGAGGCGTAGACCACCTTAGCGACTAGGTAGATGATGGCGGCGATGGCTGCGAGGGCGCCAACAACGATCCAAATCACTTTGGGAATGGACGCAATCAAAAACAGCCCGCCGAGGACGAGGGCCCCTAAAGCTCCACCATTCGAGCTGGTTTTCCTTCTCCTTGCCATTTGGCGTCCTTCTCCCTGCCGCTCTTGCGGCTTGTTCTCGCTCGCCCTGCCTTCTCTACCCGTCACTCGACTGCCACTTACGTCCGCGCAATCGCCGAGGTGCTCGCTCGAGACCGTTCCTCGTGCTCGGGCACAACCGCATGCCGCGCGCAGTACTCATACAACAGCGACTCCAACATGTTGGTCTGCGAAAGGTGTTCGCGAGCAGCCGCGGCCTTAATTAGCTGCTTGAAGCGCGGGGAAACCCTGAAACTGACAGCAATGGTCTTTTCCGCAGGCATGTATTGGCACCGTACTGCAGCCCACGATACATGCAACGGAATGTGTCGCCTAGAAGGAGTGCCCCTGCTTTCCGCCCTGTTGAGGACGCACGGCATGCCTGGCAAAAAGCTGCCACTCTTAGAAAGTGTCCGAGAGGATGGGTCCGTCATCACCAGCGCCCTGGCCCACGATTGAAGTCGTCGTTCAAGACGGGATTGGCTTGCTGACTCGGATTTGTCGAATACACACGTCACGGCACGCACTGTCTCGCGCGGCTAGTTACTCCGCACCTCAATTGCTCGGATGCCGGCGGCGATGCCCCTGAGTTCAGCTAGAACCTCGGGATTCCACCAGGGCAACCATCTGCTCTTGACCTGTGGCCGGTTAGGATCTTGTAACAAAATGAACTGACTACCTGGGGAGGTAAATGTGAATAGTCAATGCGCTCAGCTTGAGCGGGTCGCGCAGCGGGCATGCGCTCAACGGAGGTATGCGTGAAGCGCCGATACCTTGTCCTCGCCATACCCTTGGCCCTTAGCGCGCCCAGCGCCTTCGCGCAGGGAGGCTTTGCTGCGATCTTTCATGATCCGCTGACCGTTTTCTTCATGGCGGTCAACCTGTTTTTGACCTTCTACTTCGTCGCTGTCCGTTTCGATCGCTTCGCGGTTGCGCACGGCCCAGAGGTGCTGACCACTGTCGGCATCACAGGCTGCTTCCTGGGCATCGCGCTCGCGCTGCTGAATTTCGACGCCGCCAACGTTTCGACCAGCGTTCCGCATCTCCTGGAAGGCGTGAAGACCGCCTTCTGGGCGTCGGTCAGCGGCGTTGCTGGCTCGCTCGTCATCAGATTGCGGCACCACCTCCAAAAGGAACCCATCGCAATGCCGCAGGGCGCTGCGAAGTCGGCCTCCCTGGATGACGTCGTCAACGGGCTTTCCGCTCTCCAGCGCAGCCTGTCTGGCAGCGAGGAGGGGTCGCTGCTCACACAGCTCAAGCTGATGCGCCAGGAGCAAACGGACGAGCTCGGCAAGCTCCGGATCTCCTTCGACACCTTCGCCGAGAAGATGACGAAGGACGGCTCCAAGGCGTTGATCGACGCACTTCGAGAGGTCATCGCCGACTTCAACGCGAAGATCAACGAGCAGTTCGGAGAGAATTTCAAGCAACTGAACAGTGCCGTCGAGCTGCTGGTCACCTGGCAACGTCAATACAAGGACGAGTTGGACCACATGCAGGCGGTTCAGCAATCGGCCGCGTCCGACCTGCGAGGATCTGCCGATGCCCTGAGCCTGATGGCTGAGCGGGCTGGTGCCTTTACCCAAGCGGCGACCGACCTCGAGCGGATCCTTACCGGGCTGGCGCAACAGTACGTCATCATCGAGAAGTCGCAACAGTCGCTGGTCACGGTGCTCGCAGAGATGAAGGACGTGGCACCCCAGTTCTCGAAGAAGCTGGACGAATTGGCCGATTCCCTCAGGGCCGGCGTAACCAAGGTTCAAAGCGACGTCGCCGAGGTCGTTAGAAATTTCGGTGTGCAGCATCAAAGCTCTTCAGCCGAGATGAAGCAACTGCTGGTTGAGACCCTGCGCAAGTCGCAGACCGAGGTCAACGAGCAGATGAGCAAAGGGCTCGACGTCATCCGCCAGAGCGTCATCACCTTGGACCGCGGTCTGCAGGAGGAGCTCAACAAGAGCCTGGAGACCCTGGGCCGGCAGCTTGCATCTCTGTCTGAGAAGTTTGTGGCCGACTACGGACCGTTGACCGATCGGCTCCGTGAGGTCGTTCGCCTCGCCCAATCGAATCGGCTGCAATGAACGTCGAGCACAGTTCAAATTCGCACTGGATCCCGCTCGCGGACCTCATGACCGGTCTGATGATGGTGTTCATGCTGCTCACGGCTGCGTTCATGCTGCGAGTCGAACAAACCACGACCCTTGTGGTCAAAGAGTACGAGGAGACGAAGGCCGACATGCTGCGGGCCCTGCAGCAGGAGTTCGAGAAGGACCTTAAGCAGTGGAATGCCGAACTGCTTGGCGACATGACCATCCGCTTCAAGGACCCGACCGTCCTGTTCGCTACGGGCTCGGCCGAGCTCAAGCCGCAGTTCCGGCAGGTTCTGAAGGAATTCTTCCCGCGCTATGTCAACCTGCTCACGTCGGAGAAGTACCGAGACGCTGTCAAGGAAGTTCGCATCGAAGGCCACACCAGCACCGCCTGGGCCACGAGCACCGACGCGCAGTCAGCCTACTTCCACAACATGGAGCTTTCGCAAGCTCGAACCCGAAGTGCCCTCGAATTCCTTCTTACCCTCCCTCCTGTCGCGAATGAACGAGATTGGCTCATCCAGCACGTGACCGCAAACGGGTTGTCGTCCTCAAGGCCGCTATCCAAGAACGACAAGTCGTTCGCGGCGCAGCAGGTCAACCAGCGCGTCGAGTTCAGGATCGTCACGAATGCCAGCGATCGGATGGACCAGATTGCTCGAGAACTGAGCGCGCGCTGAAGATGAAGCTCGTCGACTTCCTCCTCAACGGTCACATGAACGGGCTTCGCGCTGAGATGGGTGCACCGCTCAGCCGCAGCTACCGGACACATCAGCCCTACAAAATCATCGAGCTCCCCGTCGTCGAGCGCCTCCGCGATGGCGGCGTAGACGTCGATCTCGATGAGGTGAAGCGCCTTCCCGATGGGACCATGGAGTACCGCGGTTATCGCGTTCTCCTCTACATCAGGGACATTGCCAACTACGGCGGGCACGAAAGCCTCCCGAAATACCACCTGTCCTACTGCGCAACGTTGGAAAGGATGCAACGAGACCGGCGCTTCGCGCGCTACGTAGTAGCCAATCGCGATGATGGAACGTTCCTGGTCAACCTGATGTCTTCTCAGGACAACCGCGCACGGCTCCTGCCATTGTCGGTTTGCCAGTTCTGCCTCGGCAACCTCAACTGGAAGGGGTTCACGTCTCTCGTATCCAGGGAGGATCGGCTAGATGCAGTCGGGGCGTTCTCGCTACCTGAGTTCTTTGCGACGTATCCCAAGGATCTGGTCGCTGTCCTGCCGCCCCACACATCGGATACGTCACCGCTGAACGACTACACGCTGGATTGGGGCGACGTTTCGGAACGAACAAAGCGCGTCCGCAACTACACCTGCGAGGGCTGCGATCGACGGCTCACTTTGCGAGCGGCCCGCTACCTGCATGTGCACCATCGAAATGGTCTCAAGCACGACAATTCGGACGATAATCTCGAAGTTCTCTGCATCGCCTGTCATGCAAACGAGCCACATCACGGCCACATGAAATCCCACCGGGACTACGCGGAGTTCCTGCAGCTTTGGCCCGCCCCGCCGCCCAGCATGTAGCCGGGCAACGAGGGGTCCGGGCATCACGGGACCCGCGAGGCGCGGCGCTGTAGCTGCTAACGCCGACCCGGGTCACGCCTCCGCGGCTACCGGTCCATTGACGGCGGGCGCATCAACGGCAAGCTCTGCGGTGCTCCCAGCGGTCGGGCCGGGCAATTCGTGCACATCGCTCAGGCCTCGTTCGATCGCACGGGTCCGACGTCCGAGCTCATCGAATTTGTTCGCCGCCTGGTCGATGGACTTCTTAGTTGCATCGACGACGTCGCCGAACTTCTTGAACTCGGCCTTGGCGAGACCCAGCACCTTCCAGACCTCAGAGGAGCGTTTTTCGATGGCCATCGTGCGGAATCCGAGGCGGACGCTGTTCAGCAAGGCAGACAAGGTCGTCGGACCCGCGATGATGACCCGCAAGTCCATCTGAAGCTGCTCGTGCAGGCCCGGGAACCGCATTGCTTCGGCGAACAGGCCCTCGGTCGGCAGGAACAAGATTGCGAAGTCCGTGGTCAGCGGTGGCTTGATGTACTTTGTGGAAATCTTCTTGGCCTCGGCCTTGAGCGACGACTCGAAGGCGCCCGTAGCTTGTTGGATCAGGGCCCTATCGCCGCTCTCGTGCGCGTTGAGGAGTGTCTGATAGGGCTCGACGGGGTACTTCGAGTCGATAGGCAGCCAAACCGGATCCTCGTCAGCCGGGCTGGGGATGCGCACAGCAAACTCGACCATCTCGTTGCTGCTAGCGCTGCCCGTCTTCAAGTTCTTCTGGAACTGCCCCGCCGTGAACAGACTTTCGATGATGGCGCCAAGTTGCACCTCCCCCCAGGTGCCGCGGGTTCGCACGTTCTGCATCACCTTCTTGAGGTCACCGACATTGCCCGCCAGGCTCTTCATCTCGCCAAGACCGGCATGAACCTGCTCGAGCCGTTCGCTCACCAGCTTGAAGGAATCTCCCAGCCTCTGCTCCAAGGTTGCGTGCAGCTTCTCGTCGACCGTGCGACGCATTTCCTCAAGCTTTTTGCCGTTGTCCTCTTGGATGGCCGCCAAGCGCTCATTGAGGGTCGCGCGCATCTGGTCAGAGCTTTGCTGGCTGGCCGTCGAGACGGCTAGAAGCTTTTGGCTAACCGATTCCTGTAGGGTCGAGAACTGGTTCCGGATTTGGGTACCGTTGCCCTCAAGCTGGTCCTTCATGGCCGACGACATTGTCTTGAGCTGCTCGACGACATCGGCCTTCAGCGATTCCAGGGTTTGGCGAGCGACGGCGCTGAGCGCATCGAACCGCTCCTGCATGCGAGTCTCAAATGCTGTCGCGTTCTCCGCGGTCGCCTGTCGGGACTTCGAAGTCTCCTCAGCAAGCGTGCGCAGAACGCCCGTCAACTCTTCGCGGAAGGCCGTGAGGGTCTTTGTCGCCTCGGCCCGGCCGGCCGCAGCCTCGGTATTGGCTTGTCCAAGGTGGGTCAGCAACGCTTGCGCCGACTCCTGCAGCCGAGTCGACACCGCGCCCTGCAAGGCCTCGAACCGTGCTGTCATGGATCCATCCAAGCTGGTCAAACGTTGCTCGACCTTGGTCTCGAACTGGCCGAATGCCTCCTTCAGCTCAGCACGTGAGCTGCGAGATTCTTCAAGCGCGTTGTGGAGCTGCTCGTTGACCGCTGTGCGGCTGGCGGACAGGCCCTGCGCGATGGTTTCCTGGAACTCGGTGAAACGGCTCCCCAGCTTCTGGTCCAGCGTGGAAATGCGTCCGTCTAAGCGCTCCTCGAACTTTTGGAACGCCGCCTGCAACTCCGCCCGTCCATTCCGGGACTCTTCCAAGGTTCGTCCGAGCTGTTCATCAAGCACCTGGCGTGATGATGCAAAAGCGGCCGCCATCTCTTCGGTAAATGTTGGCGCCGACCGAAATTTGACCCACTTACAGCGATAGTGCCGATCCAAATTTGACCCGGGTGTTCGACCTACCCTGCCTCTTTCTTGAGCAGGGGGAAGGAGT
>Ga0247779_1000340_pt1 | contig 31762 bp, 35 predicted proteins | sample UWRJL221509R5_FD_179925 | JGI IMG/M metagenome (GOLD analysis project Ga0247779, IMG submission 179925) | Plant litter microbial communities from Arlington Agricultural Research Station in Wisconsin, United States - UWRJ-L221-509R-5 | ecosystem: Environmental > Terrestrial > Plant litter >...
CAACTTTAAGGACATGGAATGCACAGAAGCCAGAACAATTTGTCGGAGTGTAGTCGATTTTGAGGCGTTGGTAATTTGTATAATTAATCATACAACAAGTTGTGGAGTCGAGAGAACTTAGAACTAAACACTCAGAAAGACTTGACTTGATCAGCGAGGTCACATGATTGCATTGCCCACAAGTCCACCAATTATTCGTCCGGTTTCAAGTGAAATTCATCATGGATAGGCTCAACGATGCCCAACGCCGGGCGGTTTTCCAACTACGCGAAATCATAAACGGGGCTGACGAGGAGGTTGCTGTGAGTGTGCTGGAAACTGTGGACTGGGATGTGCAGGCACGTCATTCTTCTGCGGATTATGACTTGAAATGTTTACCAGATTCCAATTGAATAGAGGGCGGCCGAGCTCGTCTTTGGGACTTCCAACAATCATCCGACCACGACAGCGAGCTTTGATGTCGATGACTCTCTTCAAGGGATTGTGGACGATGCGCCAGCGAGAAGACATAGAGTAAGCGTTATCCACACATCCTCTCATATGAAGTGCCTCATTTTATCCGCCTGTAGCCAACGCCATCGCTCCTTAATTTTGCTCGACCGCTGCTGTCATTGATAACTTTCCCACTTCATATTATCTCCAGTGTTTTTAGGTTTGTATTCGCCATTCTCCGTATACCCATTCCACAATTCAGATTCACTGGTCTGAATTTCTACCGGCCCTTGCGTCCTCGACCTGTCTCCCGAGGAGGTCCCGACATATGGCTCCGAGAATTGGAGGAAGAGACGGGCGCTATTTCGATTGGACGCTCAAAACCACCTCGGGGAACGACTTCGTCCTTGGACCCAGGACAGTCTTCCTTGACATCTCGGGCCCCCGCCACAAATGGTTATTCAGACGATGGAAGAAAATATTTGCCAGATTTCACCACTTCCACTTACGAGGATATGTTGCGTACTTGCGAGAGGGAAGCAAAGATCGGCTGTGTCATCCTTGTTAGCGATGAACATGACGACGTTCCGGAATTTAAACGGTGAGGTCCAAGCACAAAATGTTGTATAGAAAACTAATAGTGTCCTAGCTCTACATTAACTGATTCGGCTTTCGTCAAAACATTATATGAGAATGACATCGTCGTATGGGGAGGAGATGTCAGATATCGGGAAGCTTGGAATGGTAAGTTTGCACCACCCACAGCGGTTTTCACGCTCACACATTGAAATAGCCGCCGAAAAGCTGCAGGCAACCACATATCCTTTCGTAGCATTCCTTGCGCTCCAGCCACGCAGAAGTCCAACTGGCTCATCATCCTCCCGCAACACTTCGCCTCCTTCGTTGACGGTGCTATCCCGCCATCAAGGAAAGAGCACCCCTGCATCTGGTCCGACGTCCGCGCAGACTCTCGTTGATCATTTGCAACGGCAGGTGCTGCCCCGAGTCACACCTTTTTTGAACCGCATTATCTCTGCTCAGCGCGAACGTGAGCATGACCGACTCATGCGGGACGAACAGGACCGTGCATTTCAAAACGCGGCAAGACGCGATAAAGAAAGAATTGAGGCCAAGATGGCTCAAGAAAAAGCGGAGAAAGAGGCGAAGCAGAGAGCAGAAACGGAGGCCGCTTTGGCCGAGGAAAGAAGGCTGCAGGAATTGGAAGCTTCTCGCGTCAGGAAAATCGAGAGAATGAACTGGCGACGGTGGACGAGACGGGCTATTTGCAAGGCACAGTCCCAGGACGGTAGCCCAAAAGACCTGCGTATTGCTATACGACTACCGAATGGTACCAGAGTTATCCATTCTTTCTCGCGCACGGCCACTGTGACGTCTCTATACGCGTTTGTGGACTCACAGTTCATCCCATCCGAGCTTCTCGAGTCGGACGACCCTATTTCTCTCCCAGGCCAGGAAGGTCAAGGCGAGGAGACCCTAGAGAAGCACGTCTCGAGTGATTATTGGGAGTTCCGTATCGCATTGGCTTATCCAAGGATGGAGATACCCTGGACCCCGGGAGCCAAGTTGTACGATATCGACCACTTGAGGCGTGGTGGACAAGTCGTGGTTGAATATAACGTTGGAAGGGGACAGCTAGACGATGAGGACGACGGGTACCACACAGAGGAAAGCGAGTAGATATTGTGTCTTTTCTGCGGGATATCTTGGCCCATGTACAGTCGTTATAGTACTATTATTTTACACAACGCTTTAATTCCCATGCACATTTATTGGAGCCTAATCGTGTCCTAAACACACTCTACTGGTTGGGAATGGTACGCACAAAAGAACATGAACATTGCCGTCGTTACCGCATTTGAATTCCAGTTCTCCTGCACCAATGATACTGTTAACTTTGTTGTCCATAAGCGGAAAATACATTGAATAATTATCATGAGTTGGACAGGAAGGTCTCATAGTACTCAACGAGTTAGAGCTGACCCGACTATATATATCTGCTACCACTTTTGCTTGCCATGTTGGGTTTTGCCCAAGTTTTGCCCCGGGGTTCCGAAGAGGTCTCCAAGTGTCTCCCCTGGGAGAATATAGGGCTCATCTTCTATCAAAGTCTGGACGGAGGCTTTTTTCAAGTCTGAAGGCAGCGAATTGAAGAACGGTAATGAGTCTTCTGAACAGTACTTGAGAATGAGATCAACTTCTTGAATTAACCTGCGATTTCTTCCCTCTCTCTTATAAAAGAGTGACGTGGGCAGTAAAGTACACTATGCTATACCTAGAGAAATTGCGCTACATGCTGCTACATATTTCTACGGATGCGATCGACCGCTTAACTCGAAACGCGCGTCGCCAGGGAGCGTTGCGCTGGTTATAATCACGTGGTGCTGAATAGGCGCGTATGTCAAGCCCATTGTTTACTCGTATTGTGTCATAGCCTATTTTGGACAATCGACGTAATTGCAGGCAGGGGGAAACATATACGCGTTCCACTTTCTACCTTTCAAGTTTATTGTTTTGCATTATGGTGTGTTCGTCCTTGTAAACAGCATATTTACTGATACTAGGATAATGTCATAAAACAGGATATCGATCCACTAGCTGCAGATTCTATCCCCCCTCGATACGCCATTGAATCCGATGAGGAAGAAGACGAAATAAATCCACTTCACCCTCAGACGTCAGGCACCACAACAACAGTTGAAGTGAAGATACTAGGTGACATTACACGCGGAAAGACACTGCTTCTCATCTCTGGAGAATTTGGAAAACTTTGGGCTAAAGGTGCTGAACTTGGGGAGCAAACAGGATCTGTAACTGTCAATGGAGTCCAGGTGAGTGAAACAAGCAACCTCGAGTAAAAACGATGCCAAACAACGCACTTTTAAGATCGGACTGGTATTCAATCCAGCATGGACTACCTCTAACGTTGTTGTTTCGGAAACGTTTTCTCGATTACCTCTTTTCGCTATGCATTCATATGCAAAGACTGTCCTGGACACTTTGGAACCAGCGAAGTACCATAATATTTATGACTTGGAGCGCGGGAAACTGAGATACAGTTAACAGGTTATCTTTGGTTGATACATATGGTGTACCAACCTATGCCTCCGACAAGGCCACATCTTTCTATGATTCCCCTCTACGATATCTCACGACTTCATCAGAAGTAGATACCCTCGTAAGTTCTTGCGACTGCCTTTCCGGAAGTCATCTAACTCTTGCTAGAACAAGGAGGCTCAATTATTCTCCCCGCCCAACCTTATTCAATCCACGGCGGCATCATTTATTTCTCTGACAAGTATTCAAGAAATTCCAACCACCCTTATTCTCCTTCCTTCGCCGCACATCTCAGCATCTCCTCCCAAGGAGATCTCCCCGTCTAACTTCTCGACACTCTCCCAGGACGACATTGAATGGTCGCCGAATCAAATCAATGTTGCTCAAAATTTAGCGTTCAAATTATTAGGGGATGAAATCAACCACCCTTGGATTGCACCAAATAAACAGAATAAGGAAATACCCAAGAAAAGTACAGAGATAGGAGAAGGTGGAATGTATATCTGACGAAATAGAAAAAAAGTGTATATTATGGGCCATTAAATGAATGGGTATGCAGGGAGAAGTAAAAGTAAAACCATCATCTAGTAGGAAAGGCTCCTGGAACAGATTGTCGTCGTCTTTCGGGATGATGGAAATATGTTCTGTATCTTGAAAGTCTCGATGCTGGCTGGCCAGGACTCGTGGATGTTGCAGGAGCAACCGCAATGTCGCTAGATAATGATTCGGTGATAGACTGATCGAGTCCATGTTCAGTCCCATAATCATCTTCATCACTGTCTTCATCATCTTCTAACCACTCCGAATCTTCAGGGAGCATGATTACACCCGACGCGTGGTCATAACTCAGACGATGGCTTAATGACGGTTGCGTGCGCGCACGGCGAGTGCTTGGCCGAGCATCCTGCCAGGGGTCGATTACGGCGTGAGGATCGAGAGGCGTAGATTCACCAGCAGCGTCAAGGTCAGAAGGACCTGCCGCGCCACTGTTTTCTCTGTTGTCTGGTGATTGCATGCGACCGCCTCTGGTCCGAGCGACGCTGTAGCGCTTGCGTAAAGTCAGCACCACAGCCTGGTCTCCAGGATCTCGGTGAGGACGATTGCCGTTCCTATCACTGTTTACAAGCGTTTGTCCTTTCTTCAAGGGCAGCCAAGGTTCTGGTAGCACACCATTGAGGGCAGGATGACCGTAACGTCTCTTACCAGTACTGATAAATGTTTAGTAGAGCACGCTGTAGTCCGGAAAACAACAAGACATACTTCAAAACGCCACTATACCAATTCGCCATGGGTGGTTGAGACTAGATAGGGAGAGTCAATGATGCATTCAAATGGCAAGATCAAAGAAAACATACATAATCCGTTCGCTCGTCCTCAGGTGCAACATATAGTGTGTCATCGTTTTGAGCGTATCGTCGTCTGTTGAGGTTACTATGTTTGGGGAAGAAATCAGTTAATGGACTCACATATTTGAAATAAATTTACCTTTGGGACCAAGTTACAGGATGTCCGGCTCTAAGGCGCAGTACATCGGCAGTCTCTTCTCCACGTTGGACTTCAAATACTGAGCTCAAGCCGACATATTTGCTCAGCGGACGTAGTGATTTGTCGACATACCAGGACCATGCGATGGTCCCGGCCAATAGCGGAACGAGAAGGGAAGAAAGAATGTAAGACTTTCTTAAAGTGAAGATACCGATCATGAAAAGCAAGAATATTACAACACCCCAAATGAGGCGAATGAAGGTAATTGGCCAGGCCTGTCCTTGCGACTCGTAGGGCTTGTAGAATACTAGTGCCTTCATAATCAACAGCTATTGAGTTAGAAGCACAGCAAAACTCACCAAAGAGTAGCTTGTACTTATAAACAACGTACCCGATGCCGAAATAGACGGCTCCGAATATAACGATAAGGGGCTGGACGACGCTGTATAGCATCGTGATAACAAACATCAAGATCGCCTGAGGGTAAACAACACCGTAGTTGATCATAGGAGGAGCATTCAATTCCGCAAAGTCTAATACGATAAAGGAAGTCAGAGTCGGAACGGGGATAAGATTAGCTAAGCATACCTCGTGGTGTACGCGTATAAAACATGCGGAAGAAGAAACGAGGGATAATGACTCCAAGATTTAGCAATTGTAATGGCATAATGCCCATTCCTACCGTAAAGGTAAATTCGTTGTATGGCACAAAATTTTAAAAAACCACAAACCTTGAAGGATTACATACGACAAGAAGAAATGCCGAGCCCGGCCTGCTTGAAGAGCTTGAGCGAGCTTTTCCGGTACTTTTGCCGGAGAGTTGGCAAGGTCCTGGACGAGTTGCCAGTAGGTAGTAGCAAGAAGAAATATAAATACAACGTTGACGAGCAAAAACAGGAAGTATCTTTTGTACTGCTGTGAACAGATTACCGAACACAAGGATGAAGACGCACTTCTTGAGTAGGGAGAACTCAACCCAGCTCCTTGCTCTATATCCTTGCACATAGGTTAACCCTACAACCTCGATGTTAGGAAGAGCAAAATAGATGTTCGTAGAATCAAACCTTCTAAAATAAAAGGTAAAAACGCGTTCAAGGAGATCATAGCCACACTGGGCAAGGAATTTTGCACGATTGCTCTGATTTGATCGTTCGAGTCAATAAGTCTTCCAAGCCAAGGCATAGTCTTCTTTATTTCTTCATAACTGAGGAGCCCTGCCAAAGCCGTTATAGGGAAGAACCAGAAGAAAAACATGAGTGCCATGGTAGCAAGAACGAATGCATCACGGAATTGGATAGCGCCCTGAGATGGAGCCATGTTGGACCATACGATATCACGCGGTTCTGGTGCAGGATATGTAATGATTTGAGAGGGATTGGGCGCATGAGCTACTTGCACAGCAATTTGCTAGAGAGAAGGTCAGGGGTAAAACCGATAGCATGTTCAATAAAGCTCACTGCGCTCGACATCTTCTCGAAGGTGATGAAAGCTGCACCTGTTGGCCTGAATTTACCAAATCTTCTCTTTTTCTTGACCAATTCATCAGCTTCCTTGAAACGAGCCTCGAGGTATTCCAATGCGTCGACTTTGGGTTTAAACCAACCAGGCCGCAGAGTAGGCCTTGGCCGATGAGGCACTACAAGTTTATTCGAAGCCGGCTGTCCACCTTCAATATCTGTATCGATGAGGAGAGGTACGCCATTACTCTCTGGATCATACTCTTCGACTGTGCTTGGGTTGCCTACGTAGCTGACCCAAGCCTTTTCAAGGGCAAGTAGAGCCTCTGTCCTTCGATCCAGTAAAGCCTTTAAGCTGCCGACCTCTCGGCAAACGGTAACACTCTCTACAGCCATGCCCATGTTTTCGAAATATTCGGCCAAAGGCCGTTCCCCTTGTAAGTGTTTAGGCAGACTCGTAACCAGGACCGTACGGGCTGGGATTGAGTGGACCAGTTCCAGGGAGAAGAGTTGACGTGAGCGGATGAAACGTCTATAGTTCTTATAGATGAAATAGAGGGCAAGGACAGTGAAAAGATACGTAAAGAGCAGGTGAACAGATAGGTAAGTGTTGGCTTCGCTGATGAGATCTAACCAGTCCGAAGGGGCCGTATGGTTCGTAGATGGGGGTTCAATGATACTTCTTCTGAGAATAATTGGCCAGCTCTCCTCATCTCCTGGCCAATCATCGTCATCGTCGAGGTCTTTGTTGTGCTGCGTTTTATTTAGGAACATGAACCACGCGAAGAATTAATAACGCATACCTTCCAGTTTACAGGCATGAGTATGGTTATAGCAAGTATAGAGCATACCGAGAATAGATAGAAGGACATCTTGAAAAAGTTCAATAGCTAGATAGAGAATGGCGTCTTAGGCTCGAATATGTTTGTACTTGTAAACAAACTCACTACAGCCGCGTCCAGACCTACTATCTGAAGAACTGTAAATTCAGACGTCCTTATAGTAGGCATTATCCAGCCAAAAAAGGCTTGATGCGCGTGGGCTTCATGGGGAGAAAAACCTGGAAGGCTCAGTTTTAACAACTGTAAATTGATCAGGGTGCCCATTGTCAATTGAACACGCACCTTTGAGTTTGGTTCTTGGGGCAAAAAGAAGAGGCCATCGCGTCCTGCAGTATGAGAAAAGGAGGAAAGATGTAATGCCAATGGTGAATGAAATGGAAAGCTGAGTAGTGAACCACGGTCCTTCGAATTTCACTGCGCAATGGATGAAGATATAAGCCAAATGGAGAAAATCGAGCACGTACATGTAGGTGGAGAGCCTGGTGGAAGCTTATTTCCTCCATCGTCGCTGTCGTCGAGGTATGAGAGAATGAATGTGGCAAATAAGCTGCTCGCCATGTGCAGCGGTGAACAGGAGCCTGACCTGCATCATTGCCGCCATTTGGGAATGTGTGTGGAGACGTGATGTTTGGCAAACGTAACAGTGCCAAATATTCTTTAGGCGCCTCCCTCGCCGAGTCTGCCTAAGATATATCGAGTTCATGTTCAAATTTCTGTCGCGGTCTATCTCTCCCTTGCCCATTCTACGTCGTTTCACACATACTTATAAGAGTTTTTCTGAGATTGAACAGAAAAATTCTAGGCTCCTGGATGTCGTCAGAAATCGCGTCGATGAACGCAAAGTCCTTCTTCAGAAAGCACGTCTTCGTTTTCCTTATTATACACTGGTGCATTGACCAGACGCGTATCATACAACACAGATCTCTCAGGATACATCTGCTCTAGATGACAAGGTGGTTCTTCGACGATTCAAGGAACTGGAGCCTATCGAAGCAGCCTGGAACCAATGGACAAGCACAAGACAAGTCCGATCCATCCCCCTCTTGCTTCCGAACGTTTCGCATAACCCATTACATCTTAGTAGCAATTAGAAGAGGCCGTCTCTTTTCTGAATGACTCGGACGAAGCCATGCAACAATTAGCATTGGAAGAAGTGGAGTCCTTGTCCTCTGCCCTTCAGTCTTTGGCAGAAAAGACTTTCCCATCACTCCTTATTCCACCCTCAACAACGAAACACCTTTCTGCGCTCATGGAACTTAAATCAGGAGTTGGAGGGTCCGAATCCAGCTTATTCTTAGGGGATCTCCTTCGCATGTATCAACGGTTCGCAGATACCACCGATTGGAGAGTAGAGATTGTTGCCAAAAATGATGCGGAAGGCAGCGGCATAAAGGATGCCAGCGTTGAATTCAAAGGTGAGGGCGCATATGACACATTAAGATGGGAAAGTGGCGTCCACCGAGTGCAACGCGTACCGGCGACCGAAGCGTCGGGTAGAACACACACCAGCACGGTTGCCATAGTCGTATGTCCTCAAGGATCCTTATTTCATCTTCTACAAGGAAGTTAACTGTATATCAGGTTCTGCCTCTAGTAGAAGAGTCTGAAATGTCCCAGGACGATGACTTGTTTTCCATGGACGATATCAAACTGGAAGTCATGCGTGCTCGCGGCGCTGGTGGCCAAGTACGGTCACTCACTTCGACAATCGATTTTACAGCTGCTGATGTCCTCAATAGCACGTCAACAAAACGGAGTCAGCTGTTAGACTGACGCACATTCCCACTGGTATTACAGTGTCGATGCAAGATGAACGAAGTCAACATCAGGTAAATGTAATATTACATGGTTTTGCTTTTCACGAGCTAAAGCAATGGATTACAGAATCGACGTCGTGCTTTCCAAGTACTAAGGTCTAGACTTCTTGATTTGAAGCTAACGCGTGAGATGGAAGAACGACGCACCACTAGGAGGAATTTGGTCAAGGGTGCAGATAGAAGTGAGAAAATTAGGACGTACAACTTCGCACAGGTGCGTTATATTCGCTCACTGTCTCCTGTCTCTTTGTTTATCCCACCAAACGTCGTCGTGGATAGGGCCGAGTAACGGACCATAGAATTGGCCTTACATTAAAGAATTTGAATTCTGTATTAGAAGGAGATGGCTTGCAGATTTTCATAGACAGCATCGCAAAGCATCACGAAGAATCGGTTATGGCTGACATGTTAGATGAAAAGTAACATTACACTCATGGGTATCATCATGCAACCTTGCTGTAATCCCCAAAATTCCCATATATAAAATCTAGTCCAGAGTTCATAATATCTACAATAATATAATAACACATAGCATCATACCCCAATTTTGCGTGACATTCGCAGTTTCACATTATGGCGCAGGTTTGGTTAGGATCGATGCCCAATTCGCGTAGTTCCTCCTCGGCAGCTTCTTTTTCATTACTTTTCAACTTTTCCTTTGATTCTATAGGAAACCAATCTTGCATAAAGTTAAGCAGGGCCCAATCCACATTTGCTGTCAAGAACAATCAGCATAGAATACGCATAAATTTTGACCATCTACTTACTTCGGTTCGCAATCAATACAGAAGACGAACGGCACATAGGGCAATTATCTTTTCTACGCTTCTGCATCTTGACGAGACAGCGAACACAGAAAAGGTGTCCGCAACTTAACCTAATCGGCTTGAATGCAATGCTTGTACATATCAAGCAAGAGTAATCTTCAACCGATGGGATGATGGGAAGAAGGGTTTCGCCAACCGCTTGAACGAGGAGGCGAGGAAAAGAAAATGGTGATGAATGAGGTACGAGTGCGAGAAGAGACTGTGGTGGGCCGCCCGCGGATGTTGTAGACTGAAAACCCGGGTAAAAAAGTGCAGTGCGCTTTGTATGTTTCTTGAGGATTTTTCTAGTTGCCTCTGAATTCGCAAACGAGAACTGTATCTTGGCATAAGACGCTAAAATATATAGAGAGAAGTAAAGTTGTCGATGCAGACGCACTTTCTTGACATCCAAGATGAACAGGTTGAGTTTCAAGAATGATTCTAAAGCTTGTAGACTCTGTTTCTGCTTGAATTTCCTATGATCTCCTAGGCCTTGCTGGGTTACTCTCTGAGCAAAGACTTGAAGCCGTCTCTCGCTCTCCTCAACAGACCATTCTCCTCTTGAGGCTTCCCCCATACTCTCAAAGACCTCAGCTTCGACATAAAGCTGGAATATTTCCCTCCAGAAGTATAGGTCACTCTGTATGATATGACCAAGGTTAAGGCCTGCGGGAAAGTGCTCACGAGTGGGACTAACCTTGAGTTCTCCAGTTCTGACGCGAATAGCTCCTGCATGAGTGGTTATACTGGACGACGGATGGAATCCTGCAGCGACTGAAGCAGGATGAGAAGAATCAGCAATGGCCCGGGAAAGGTCAGTGAGGTTACTAAGAAATTCCTCGTGCATTTTAGTTAAATGTGCGGAGATGGATTCAAGAGTGGTAGATAAGATGTTAAAGAATTCCGAATCATGAATCAGGGGAATAACCACTTCTTGCATTTCGAAGGTAGGTGTTGACTGTGTATTTGGAGACACAAGACTCAGGATATCAGCGTCTGCCCTGGACATTTCATTATTTCGAGATATAGGACATGTCCGAATAATTATTTACCTTCCGTTTTCAGAATCCACATCCACCGCTTCATGAACTTCTTCCTTGGGATGACCATTTTCCCCTCCAAAATGCATTTGCTGGAATGACCACAGCAGTTGTGTGTGCGCGCCCAGATCAGAATCTTCATCGGTCGGCTCATTTGAGTCTTCTGAAAGTGACACTAAGTCCCCCGGGCCCTTCGCAACTTGTGGAAAGGAAACGCCTCCGGTCGGTGTGCTGATCCAAATTCGTAGCCGAGGTTCTATCTTGCCAGAAGAAGCATTAAGTTCGTAGATGACTTTCGGGTGGGAAATTTTGATTGCGCTACTGCTGGAATCGTCGCTTTGCTCAATTGGGTCATCCTTTTCCGAGAGCGTATCGAGGTGCTCTGGTCCTTCTTTGGTGTCAGACGACGAGTCTATGAGCTCGTGCAATAGAGCTGGCTTTAATCCATGAGAGGAAAGCTCGCTGACTATTTGGTTAATGATCTTCTTCAGCTGCACGTATAATGTATGCGTAAGCTAAATTGCAACTGATGTCACTATGACTAGTCCAGTCGTGACAAATCTTACCTGGCGATATTGAATGGCATTTTCCCGTAGCTCTGGTGGCAAACTTAGCAATAATTGCGTATATGTCTTGGAAAAGTGCATAGCCAGCCACTAGCCGCTAAAATGTAGCCAAATTTCACCAAACGGGGTCTGGAGGATCACGGTCTGCGCATGCGACATAAAAGTAGAGCACAAGAAGTTATGCAGAGCAACTTGCGAAGCAGTTATGTCTCAATTTCCTTTTCTAGAAGTGCTGTGCGAAATTTGTCTATAATATTTGGGAACTCATGGTATATTATGTATAATGTCAGGAAAATAGCTCAATCTATTGAGAGTATATAAAGTAGACAGATAGAGCATCGATTACTAAAGTCCTTGGGTAAAAGAGTGGATATATTATGGAATAGAGATTCTATATCATCCTAATTCCTTTTTGGTCCCCGTGCATAAATTAAGCCTTTAGTCAACCAAACTGTGGGAAATGTTAAGGATACAAGATTAACCAGAAAAAGAAAACTCACGAGGGCTCCTTTTCAAGCTTGACATGAATAGAAGCGTGGTTAGCGACACCTTGGATACGATGATAGGCGTTCAAGTTCTTGTGCAACGTGATTTGGAAAACAGAGGCACTGCCTTGTCTGTTGACGTCCAGATTATATTCAGTGTCAGGTAGCAAAAAAGGACCACGTAAGAATCGTACCGGCTAGTGATCGTGCTGTATGCCAGGAAGAAGGCCCAAACTCTGAACCAGCGCTCACCGTACTTGGCGAGCACTTTCTCCTTGTTGCTGAGCCAGTTTTTGTACCATCGGAAAAGAGTAGCAGAGTAGTGGACACCAAGAACATCAACGTTCTTCACCTCAAAACCAGCTCCCTCAAGCTATGAAAGACACGGTTAGTCGATCGTTATTCAGAGATTATAGACAAACCCATACCTTGTTGATGACCCATCCAAGAGAGCAAGAGGCATCAGCACCAGGAAAGACGTATTTGTTCATGAAGAGACCCCTGAAAACACATTAGACGGAATGCAAGGCTCGCTGGGAAGAAGCTCACCAGATGAGATCTTCGTATTGCCAACTGGGACGGAAACCGGCAACCTGGAAAACCAAAATACCATCATCTTCCAAGAGATCGTACACCTCCGACAAGAATTGCGAGTAACGACGGACACCGACGTGCTAAAATCAACGAAATAAAAAATACATAAATTATTATGCAGTCACCATACACACCTCAGCCATTTCCAAGCTAACAATCTTGTCATACTTGGTACCCTTAGGGATGTCGCGATAGTCACAGCAGAGAATACGGGCCTTGTCGGCGGAAACCTAGAAGAAAATAGTGAGATCTAGACCATCACACTTGGATTCCAGAAGCCATGACTTACTCCGTTCTTTGCAATCCTTTCTGTGCCAAACTTAGTCTGGTTCTTAGCGAGAGTCACACCGGTAGCATCGCAGCCGAAATTTTTAGCAGCATATGTAACGAGGGTTCCCCAGCCACAGCCAATGTCGAGCAACCTTATAGCAACCATGAAATACGTCGGGATGAGAAAAATAACACAATCATTACCTGTCAGTAGGCTTGAGGTCCAATTTGTTGCACACAACCGCTAGCTTGTTATCTTGCAATTGTTCGAGAGATTCCTCGATGTCGGGGTTGAGAATAATGCCAGATGTATAGATCATGCGGGGTCCAAGGAACCTGTGAACATAGCATGAATACAAATAGCAACGCGCAGAGATGCAAAGAGAAGGTCACGAACCATTCGTAAAAGTCATCACCACCTATGGTAGAAGAAGACGGAAGGTTAATATTATGACGGGTTGGCCACGGAAGCAAATTCACGTACGGTCATAATGCCCCCGAACTTGTTCTTCATCTTGAGTTTGAGAGTGCGAAATGACTTCGGGGATGAAAACCGTGAACACATATTTGAATAACTCGTATGTGAAGTTCATCTTGGCCCAGTCGTGGCGTTGTTCCATAATGTCGAGAACGTCACCTAGGGAATGGGATGAGTCCGAGGCGTAACATACAGTTAGGGGCAGAAATGGGAAAACAGACCTTTGAAGTCAATTTTGCCCTCAAAATACGCGTCATGGAAGACTTGCATGGGAATCTTTTCCTTTCCTTTGTAAAGTTGCTTCAATTCGGCGTCCTTGATGTCGATATATTCCTCAATGTCCTTGCCAGGCAGCACGACTTTCTCGTTCCTGCGACCACCGTAAATACTGTTGAAAGTCCAGTAGCCAACAGCTGTGGGAGCGCCCGTCAAAAGGAACACGAAAAGGTAGGTTTTGAACCCTCCATATTTGACAATAGGGAGGAAGCTCTTGACGACATAAGGAACGATGACGAGGAGGGCAGCAAGATGATAGTTGTTGAATGCACCGTTTCCTTCAGCAAGGCCTACCAAAGGCGCGTTTTTGATAGCGGGGTAGTTGGTGACCCGCACAGAAGAGGAGGACATGTTGGTCTGGAAGATAGAAATAATTGACAGCGCGACGAATTCAAATAACCGGCTGGGCTTTGGGCCTATTTGGCTGCAAGTCCGTTGCCTCAAGTCAGTTTAGCGCGCCTTATTTGAGCTCCTAACCGTATTTAAATTTCAATCATTCGCTTCACAGAGAAATACACGGTTTATACACGTAAACACATTTAAAGTGGCCTGTCTTGCGAATAAAATACTTGCGCACTCGCAGAGTCGCACCAGAATAGGTATAACTAGCCACGTGTGACACATCGGAATTTACCGAACCTTTCTGTTCTGGGTCAGAGGTGGTTAGCTCCCCAACGACTGCCCGACAAAACTCATCAAGGTGAGCATTTTCCTTCATATTCAGCCCTCAAGACCCGCTGCGTTGAGTTTGCATGAAGATTCCCATCCTGAAGAACCCACGTTTCTGCAATTTCTCGAGTTTTTCTGGGTGGATGGGTCATGGTTGTGTTGGATGACGCCGGGGGATTAGGGCTTGTAAGAATGTGTCGCTGACAGTTTCCCTTTCTTTCTCCCTGTAATTTTCAGATGGTACGTCTCTCATTGTCATCTAGCTGATATTCGTCTTCTAATATTTTGATTCACGAGTTTAGAAGCTCGAGATCGACTCCTTCTCCGGGTACCGTATCTACCCCAGCAAGGGCAAACTCTTTGTCCGTGGCGACAGCAAAGTACGCCTATCGCACATACTGTCAAGGCCAACATTTTAAATCCGCTTTTCCAGGTCTTCCGCTTCGCCAGCTCAAAAAATGCCTCCCTTTTCTTGCAGCGCAAGAACCCCCGCAAGATTGCCTGGACTGTAGTTTACCGCAGAATGCACAAGAAGGGTATCACTGAGGAGGTTGCCAAGAAACGCTCACGCAAGACCGTCAAGCACCAGCGTGGTATTGTTGGTGCCGATCTTGCTACCATCGCTGCCAGGCGTAACCAGACTGCTGCCATCCGCACACAACAACGATTGGCTGCTATCACTAAGGCAAAGACTGAGAAGAAGGAGAAGGAAACCAAGAAGGAGAAGGCTAAGGTGAGAGTTTACAAAAGTGATATCAATTTCCAATTTATTGACACAAAATGATCAGCCTGCTCGTCCAGCAGCTGCTTCTGGTCCCAAGGTCTCGAAACAGCAGATGAAGGGCGGAAAGGGTGGACGATGAGCTGTTGCTTAGACATGTATAACACCTCCATGCATATGCATTGCCATTTCTATGATCAGGGCACCACTTTGGCATTATCCTCTAAGCGTTGTCTCTGTATACCTTTAGCGGCTGATGTGTATATCTGCTTCTATGTTCTTATGCTATCCAAATGCTCATTCTGTTCCATCCTTCATTAATACGAGCATCTGGGCGATTTTCCTACATTTATTGAAGTGATTTCATGGACAACTTGAGCTTCGCCGGATGCCATAAGACCAAAATTTAGAATCATAATGTATGTAGCCTTATGTAGCACTCCGTGGGCTCCACGTATTTCAACTGGAGCAAGAGGACATGTACAAACTATCGTATATGTAAATGAAATGTTCGCGCTGTGCATCCAATGCCGTCATTCCCTGATATTCGCCACCTCACCTAGAAAAATTGATAACCTCCAATTGTCCGTTGATTTCCAAAAGGCGAAGAAATAAGAATAAGAGGGTCAATAAACGCGGGGCATAGATAAAACAACATAGCGAAAACAGAAGGCAGGTATTAAATTCAATCAAGTGTATAAGGTGGAAGGCGGTGGAAAGTTCTCAGTTCTTTGTGGCTCTCACGATGGAGACAATAATGATAACGAGGATAACGACGATAGCCACACCGATGATGATGCGCATCTGGCGAGAAAAGAAAGCGTTTCACTGAAATGAGACAAACAAAGGGGATGCAAGTCTGCGACTAACCTTCATATCTTTCCACCTAAAGTAATGTTAATTGTCACTTAACAAATGTAAACCCCAAAAATAAGGCCACTTACCACATGTTCTAGGAGCAGGGGATGAGGATAAGTATTAAATGAGACTGGCAATGTTAAACATACCTTGCGCACACGATTCGCACCGCGGCGGAAACCTTGCGCTGAGACGGCGAGGGTATCTGACCATAAAAACAAGTAAGAATGGGTCAATTGAAACGAGCTGTAGACGCCCGCATGATAGGAGCCACGTACCCGTCTTGTCCTGTAGTGAATCCAACCGTTCCCCACGTTCCGCGACTTTCGTAATATTTTCCCTCATGATACCAACAGTGTCGTCAATTTGGGCTTGGATAGCGGCCGTTTTGGCATTTCCTTGGCTGGGACCAGCAGCAGGAGCACCGGAAGAGCTGCCATTTCGAGGAAGATATGGATCATAAGGTTCAGACCTGAAGTATGTTCAGTCAGTAGCAGGTATAAGACCAGGAGACTGTTGGAGACAGACATTATAAAGGCGTGTCGAGCTTTGAGACATAATATTCAATATAAGGGCAGTCCAAGCAGATAATAAGTTTCCAGCGGACTCACTTTTTCAAGAAGGGGCGGAGGCGGGAGTCAAAGTCGTTGGCAGAGTCGTGCAGAGTCGTTGGCAAGCCGCTATGATCATGACATTGCTCGTATTTGGTTACGTAGCCGTGACCAATGTGACCGCAGTAAGCGGCCATCACCTCCCCTTGTCTCGAGCGCAGGTATGCATGTTTCGCAAACCAGTGATAGTTTGGTGATAGTATGTAGTACAAACGGCGCCAGGTACACGTATAGCCTTCGGCAGAAAAATACAGATAAACGGAAACCAACGAGCGGCAACATGTCGAGCCGGGTATATGTACGCGAAGTCGCGGAATAGTAAATGTAAGATGTACAATCGTTAAAACAAGAAGTGACATGGACACAACATCATTAAAATTAAACGAAATGAATAAATCAAAATCAAAATTGTAGAAAAGGTCCTTCACTTGTACAACTAAATCATAAATCATGGCAAAATTATTGTTCTTACTCTTCCTCTCCTTCGTCCTCTTCTTGTATAGGATGCGGTCCCGAGCGAGCTGCTGGCAGCTGTCTCCTTCCCGGTCGTGAGTCCGAGGAGTCGTAGCCAGCATCAGCAGGGAGCGGTGAGGATCTTCCCGCAGGTGAATGTCCAGTCTTTTGCCGACTTCCACCAGTGGGAACATTGGAGTTGCTTGAGTTCAGTCCCCGATTTGCACGTTTCGAGCTTCGATGTCCCCTAGGGGCAGGAGAGAGTGTAACAGGCTTTGGTTCTATCTGCATAGTATGCGATAAAGAGGTGGAGTTGGATCCCAAGGACGAAGATGTCGAAACAGACGTTCCCATCTGCCCCAGTCCACCGGCGAACGCTGGGGGTTCATCATCCTCATCTACCCAGTCGCTTTCGTCGCCAGTACCAATTGTCTGCTTTCCAGAAAATACATCCCTAATAGATATCGGCTCATTAGGAGGTGAGATAGCGAGGACCTCAATTGGAAGTTGAGTAGTGCGTGAGGACCATCCAGGTGGTTCTATTCCCCAAGACTTTTTCCAGCTCGATCTCCCAAGTGTTGCTCCGCCGTATGCAGGACTAGTAAACGGCCCTTGACGCTTTTGGGCAACAAATGTGGTATTTCCACCAGAGCTGCCAGACCGCCGCGTGCCGTCATCGAATGATTTCTTTGACCGACTTTTTATAGGAGACGAAGTCCTTGGCGCGCCTTCATTTTCGGAAGGCTCGTAGAATGAGGTTGGACGTGAAGACGGCGGTGAATGCAAAGAAGACGTGGTCGAGTTTGACCGTACATGGGGCGGTCGTGACGCTGGGTTTATTTGGCGCACGACGCGTGTGGATGATCCCGAACCGCCACGACGATGATACTTCTGCATGGGTGATGCAGTACGCAGATGAATAGAGCCCGCCGAACTCTGCGATGGTGACTTCCTATGTCCAGGTCTCATAGAAATACTTTTAATAGATGAAGGCCTTGAAGAATGATCGCCTCGCTCCGAATTGGGAGTATGACTTCCAAAGGAGGGTCGAGCTGGAACTTGAGGTGAGTCAAGGACAATCATCTGAACAGATGTTATAGATGAACGACGTGAATTAACAGAGCTGGAGCGTCGAGATGACATTGATGGCCTTTGGTTCCGATGTGCTGCCCGAGAACTATACTTCCCGTTTGAACCACTTCCTCGTCTTCCTGTACTAGGCACAACACGAGGGGTGGAAGTAGAATTGTCCCTTGGAGCAGCAGTATTAGCGTCCTTCCTTTTCCCCTTTCTATCTTCATTGAACCACAGTCGGAAAGTATTTAATATATTGCCTCGATTTCTGCTGGGCGGACCAGCAGCTTTAGCCACCGGGGTAGTATCAGAAAAATTGGGAGTGCTATGGGAATGCAACATTTCTCCTCGCACGTTGACGGTAGACACAGCGGGAGCTACGGAGTGACTTGACTGGCTAATAGATTCCCTCCCTTCCGCTAGAACCCACGGAGATCCAATCTGAGCTGCACCGAGATTTTGCTCGTTTGGTGGGGGTGTCGAAGGCGCAGTGATTTCTTTAGAGGCTTTCATAGGTGGTGATTTAGTAAGTTTGGAGGATCCGCTACCATGAGATGACCTTGGCTCATCTCCACTAGCACCTCGACGATCCGTCTCCCTTGACCGTTCCCTATCACGTTCTTTATCTTCCTTGACCGCTTCAGAAGACTTCTTGCGAACTAACCCAGCGGCCTCGAGTGCGGTAGTTGCGCGCTGCATGATGCTAACACTCCCTGACCTCGCTTTTCGACCTTTGGATCCGGTGTCTTTGTCTTTTACACTTCCACTTGGTGTTGAAGGGTGCGAACGGGAATCACCTGCAATAGTGGACGAAGAAGGAGAGAGCAGAGGTGATCTTGTCGGTGAAACAGGATGAGGAGGTGTAGATGGTCGAGCAGGAACGGTCGGCGTCGGCGGTACAAGAGCGAATTGAGGTGCACGCATATGTACACGGGCAAATTCCCCAGTTTCAGTCTGCGTCGCGGTGGAAATTTTGCTCCTTTTCTTGCTGCTCGACTTTGTGGAAGTTAATTCATCAAGCACAATATCAATGGACGAGTTATCTACTTCAAGAGGTGACGCAACTAATCCAGCTGAATCAATATCGTCTATTAAATGCTTCTCTTCTTTCTTGCGGAGTAGCCACCATAGAGATCCCGAAGCATCACAAGCATTTGAGAGAACTGAATGCACAATTTGGGCGGTATCAAGCCCTAGTAAAGCCAGAGAGTTTAGCAGACGGCGTTCGGGAAGGGTTGAGAAGATAACAGGCGTTTGTGTAGTTAACAGGGCCACAAAATTCAAATCCTGGGCCGAAGGGATGGGAAGTGGTGTTGGGGTTTTTTCTAGAGTCGGAGATGCAGACTCGGATAGAACAGAGGACACAGAACGGCGTTTAGTTCTCGCAGGGGTCCGAACGGGGTGAGAAGGAGGCGCCTTTGAAGTATTTGAGCTAGACCACATGAGGGGAGAGGGGGAGATAGGCTTTATATGTATGTCGACCTGGTCTTCTTCAAGCATTGTTTCTGGTTGTCTGTCGCCTGATTTCGCTAGCCGCGATGATAGTGAGTCCAGATCCGAAACATGATGTTTACGTATTGTGGAATTGCTTGGGTACCGATTAATAGAGAGTTCACGCAGAAGATGGTTATTGGTACTTTCGAAAGGATCGAGCACCGATTCATCAGGTGTTGTGGAAATCGAAGATGCTAGTTCGGGCTGTTTGATGAATGGTGAGGATGGGTCTTGAATGGATGGTTCGGAGGAATCTGGGGCAGTGCTTTCCGAGTTTCTTCTGGGATAATCTTCTGGTGTGATAGGTCGTGTAGAAGGGTAAGTGGGTAAAGCAGATGAAGGAGATTCCGGCTCATATGTAAAGTTCCTAGATGTAAACCAGGGATGTGCCAAAATTTGTGGTATAGTGATGCGCTTTGCGACGTCTTTGACTAGTATACTTTTAATGAGATCGCGAGATTCTGGAATACGTTTGGTTAGGACGACAATTAGGAAGAAGAGCTATACTCACCCATAGATAACCACATTGGATCTTCGAAATCACCCTGAATAATTTTATCGCGCATTATATCTTCGTCGTCGTCATCAAAGGGTAAAGTGCCGGTTAGCAAACAATATAGGATGACTCCTAAAGACCAAATATCAACCTCTGGGTATGATGATGTTAGTTCCTGGTTGGCAAGGAATGACTCGAAGATGACAGACCAGGGCCCTGGTATCTTTTCCCTTGCAACATTTCCGGGGAAGCATAACCTGTGGTCCCACAGAAAGTTTCCATCCAGTTTCCACGGTCAAATTCTCTAGTAAATCCAAAATCCCCAAGTTTTACTCTGCATCGTTCGTCAAGAAGGACGTTCTCGAGCTTTAGATCCCGGTGTACAATATTGTTGTCGTGTAGATACGCTACCGCTAGGCATAATTGCCCGAATAGTACTCGTGTTTCTTCCTCTGACAAGCGGCCCTTTTCCACTAGATAATCGAAAAGCTCCCCGCCGCAACATAATTCGGTGACTATCCATATATGAGATTCGGTTGCGATGACCTCGTACATTTGGGTGATATGAGGGTGGTGTAATTGTCGATGGTGATGAATTTCGCGTGTTAATGAAGCAGACATGGCCTTCGGGATCTGCTTGATAGCAACGCGTGTAGAGGTTAACCTGTGGGTGCCAATCCTGACCTTTCCATAAGCACCTTGAACAGACTTTGTTAAAAAGCGCAAACTAAAAGTTAGAAGTAACCCACACCTTCTCCAATAACCTTGCCCAAGGTGTAGTTCCCCACCACCCGCATCTTAGAGGACGAAAGCTCCTTCCCCAATTCATTATAGGCATTAGCTAGCTGCGCTTTGTGGTTCTGACTCAGGGATGCGGTTTGTTTGTGACCGAGTGTCGGAGGCATAGCAGCATGTACAAGAAGATTAAAATAAGAAAAAGAGAGGAAGAGGTACAATGACCAATATAAAGATGTTTAGTAAGTAGTGTAAGGAGAGTCAAGCCAGTAAGCGTTACGAACTGTTACGGATCGCAAGAGCCAATGTTTTGAATTGATAACAACACACGTGGCCAGACTTCTTTAATGTACACAACATGGGTATTTCTCAACATTTCATACAATAGCTATCATATTATACAATACATTATCTATATCACCTCACCAACTGGCCAGCAACGCTTGGCTGCACTCCTAAAAAATATTAAGTCAACAAAACTGTATCAAACGATAGAAGGAACAGACTCACCCGCAATCTAGGAAGGCTGTATTCCCGCGCAATATTGACAATAGTCCGAAGTTTCCTCCTTGCGTCAGATTTGTTCATTGTGAACTGATAAGCACCTGAACATTTGCAATATTTGGAAACATTATCCGACTGGATCTGCTGGCATTTCGTGCATCTCAAGTCTTGCTGCGTGAATGACCTTTCGAGAGTGCGTGCCATTTCAATCAGTGCGAACTCGATAGCAATTCGATCGTACTCTCCCCCACAGTTGTTGCATAGCCATTTGGGGTTGACCTCCATGTTGTTCGGAAGTAATTCTGGATCTCGACAGAAATCGAAGTCCCGTAGTACATCACAATGTCTACAGGGCACATTGGATAATTTGAGAGGTTCACATGGATTTCGGAAAATGGCCTCCGCCGCAAATTCTCGGACACCTATCAATTCCAAAAGGTTCCGTTTCAGGAGCCCAATTTCGACCTGGTAATCTTTCGCTAGACTGAAAATGGCGCATGTAAATTTGACGAATTGAAGAGGGGGGTTATCGAGATGGAGGTACGAGCCAGGGAGTGTGGGGAATATGAATTCCTCCATATCAGTTGCTCCTTTCATAGCATTATGATATCGCTGCCTGACGCCGTCAAGAGTCTTCAGAAGTCGTCTGGTCAGTCGCCGAGATATAAATTCCAGTGTGGCTTCGGTTTCATTTGCCTTGGCTGTATCACGCTGTGTGCTGTCAGGTTCCCCATTTTGTAAGGGTCGTAGTGGAACTCTGGCCACTGAATTCAATTTCTGTCGAATTTTGAAGAGCTCCACGATAAAGTACTGTATGACAGCAGAAAAATCTTCCTGGATAGCAAACGGCAGAAATTGTTGTATATTCCATCGCATCTCCATACTTAATTCATCTGGGGGCTCGATGGCTAAGGGATCTTGGCAAACAATACCACCCATGTTGGCGGGATCCATAAACACTAGGAAGTCGTAGAAGCGCTCGGTGTGTAGATATATATGTTGGAAGAGTTCGTGATTAGTGATAGCGGTTGTGATGTACGTTGCGTAGGCATGTGCGGTTCCAGGTGGTTTAGACGTCGACAGTAATATCGAACCGAAGTCTGCATGAATGACATGTGACCCAAGTCTTTTGAATTCTGCCAAAAGTTGGATAAAGGTTTTCCGCATGAGTCCGTGAACAAAACGATGGATGCTTGGGTCGTACAGTTGCGAGGAAGAAGAGCTGATCCATCTCCAAAAGTGATCAATGGCAAGAGTGGCAGGACTGTTTGAATTTTCTTGGATTTTGTCCAAAAGCCACGTCTTGACCATACTTTTAAGAATCGCAAATGTCTGCGCAGACAATTGGGATTCGCCCAAGGAAATGTCGCGCTGCATTTCGCCGGAAGAGTATTCATTGATAGTATGAGACACAGAGTCAAAAGCTGTCGATCCTCCACTTCCTTCAAGTTCGTTCACAAGCACTGATTGCAATACTGAGTTCACAGCTAGATTGCGGACGGTGACCTCCAAGCAAACATTCGAGAACACGCCTGAAGATTGGAAGTCTGTCTTAGGCAAAGATTCCGTCTGTCTTCTATCGTTTTCGACCCCACCTAAATCGGGCCAATCACCTGCGGACCACCACAGAACCATGTCCTGCTGAACCAGACGCCTCGCAAAACTAATGTCTGCCAATAGAAGAGGCTGATCACCTTCCACATGTCCGATTGGTATATCGTAATAGTCAGCAAGCGCAACCATTCGTTCTATCCAACTCCCAAGAGACAAATATCGACTAAGCATCTTCTGACCAACATGCGATTGCCAGGGGAAAATGTCAAGGGAATGCAGGGCTTTGGACTGAGACATCGATAAAACAGGGAATTTGGATAACTTCGGTATCAGACGATCAAAATAGAATTGATCCTTGCTGGATGAGATGACTACAATGAATGACTTGTCTTCCAGTAGCCCAAGTTCCCTTGAAATAGCCTTCAATGCAGTGATGTCTGATGAGTGATATGTGTGCGAGAACGCAATTGCCTCTGGATAGGAAATAGTAGGATTAGATGGGTATTTTTGCTTTTTCTTCTGCAGTAGATTGCTATAAAGCTCCGATAAACGGGAGACGGGCTGTCGCCGACTGGAGGGGTCGACCAGAAACAGTTTGCTGACACCATTGGGAAGGAAGAGAGCGAAAAGATGCAAGTTGCCACTGGCAGCACATGCATGGTATAGGAAAAGATATTTGCCTGCTTTGCCGCCATTAAGATACGGATTTCGGGAAGTAGACGTTGTGCATCTATCCAGTTGGTTGAGGTCAAAACCGACTTGTTGTGCTCTATTCAATGTCAATGTGGGATCATCCAAGGTGCATGTTTTCCCAAGACGCAGAAGACCTCGCAGAACAAGAGGAACCTAAAAGATTGATATTAATGATGTTCTGGTGGTTCAAAATGACCACATACCTGAAGTTCATAAACAGCATCGACGCTGGGATCGTTAGTAATGTCGATGAAATGTTCCTGTATATCCTGGTATATGTCTTCTTTAACTGTAATTTTGTACAAATTTGTACAAGGAACATCCCTTGGCAAGCTACGCGTTACTCGACCATAGGAATAATATTCTCTGAGGAAAATGTCTTCAGTTGGCTTTTTTAGGTGGAGATAAAATTCGCGAGATATCCGCAAAGGAACTGAGACCAATTCTGAGTCGATTGATAGCCACAAGATGAACCGCCCGGGTATTTTACTCTCTCGGATTTGTACGATGTCCCACCTGTGATTAGTACGCGGACGTGCGGATTTGAACATTGACGGCATAGTCACTGACGAACCACCCCAGCGAGCCTGGTTCCTCTTCCTCCATCTCGGTTTCATAGCTCGAATCCATCCCGGATAATCTTTGGCCGGGTCAGGAAGAGGCTCATCGCTGTGTACTGGTCCTGGGGTTGCTTCACGAATGAAGGTTTTCTCAGTTACGACAATGCGCTTGCGATTGATCTTCTTCGAAGCCATACCGAAATCTTCAATATCAACCGGTTCCGGTTGGGTCTCTTCATCAGCATCTCCTTTCGTTTTGAAAAAATCGGTGACTTTGTTCTGTTTGAACCTATCGACAGCCCCAGCAACGCGTCGATGTAGCCAGTCTGGATGACGAACTCGAGGCACAGGGTTGGACACTTTTTGCATCGCTGCTGGAATGGTAATTAGTTTCTGAATGACAGAGCCCAATCGTTCGATGTAGTAATCCCAGTCGAGAATGGACCTTAGATCAAAATTGACAAGACTGCTATCTTTCAACCACCTCCGTAGATAAGTCCTCTTGACGCTCTCTTCGGCAGAGAATATAGCAACAGGCACAGCACGTTCTGTGACTGGCGCTCCGATTGGTTTTGCGGAAATAATAAATTTGCAGGCAAGACCCTTGTCCTTGACCATCTGATCTCCTAAAAATTCAGCCAGCCTTTTAGCGGTACTGATTGATGTCGACTTTTGACCTCCGTATTCAGCCAAGGTGCGCGACATGCTTCTATTCTCGGCAATAAGTTCCACCAATTCATCATCGCTGAGGTTCTCCGCTTTACTGTAAAGGACGTCCAACCACTGGTCCGCAACTTCGGCGACGGCACCGTAGCATTCCTGGGTCGTGGTACCGAGTAAGAATTTTTCGAAAATCTGCGACTGAAATATTTTGATGAGTTGCAACTCTCCTCGACGCTTCACTTCGAAACCCTTTAGTTCAGCTAACGAACCATCATCATTGAAGACAGCGTATCGTTTCTTGAGCAATTTATCCTCCTCTTTTGAAGATGGGAGGATCATAGCTTTGTATGGTCCATCTAGCTCGAAGAATATTGAGTTTTCGCTGTGTACGATATATTCCCCAGTTTCGGGATCAAGATCGTGATACTGGTGATTGGTGAATTTATCATAAACGAGATGGTTCAGCATCGTGCAAGGATAGGAGAATCCGATCGATTTGCCGTTGCTCAGCTTGAACTTGAAGTTCTCCGGGAAAACGCCTGGTAACATACACCAAATACCATCGGTATCCAGTTCTAAAGGACGTCCAATTTGCTCTACCAGAGCACGGGCCATTTGGATAATTGTTGCCCCGGTTAAGCAAGTTATACCTGCCATTTCCATCGAATGCCATCTCGCGCCTTTCCTCATTACGTATCCATAGAAAGAATTGAGAATACACTTATGCGCAAGTTGAAGCGAGTCGTACAGAACGATCATCTTCTTGGCCTCGTCGACCTCCGCAATGGACCGACCTTCGCTATTATATGTATCGAGATTCTTTTTCCATGTCTTGTGGAGACCTTTGTATTCATATCGCCGATCTCTAAACCTTCGGACAGTGTCAACGTAGAAAGGATTTTCTTTTTGGCAGACAATCGATTCTCGTGTCTCCACTTTGGTATCCTTGGTTTTCTTGTAGACCTTACGAGAGTAATCGCCGAGACGTTTGTGCAATAGAGCTGTTTGTTCGGCTTCCGATAGATCTGGAAAACGACGCTGAGGATCACCAGGTCGTTTCGAAGGAAAACTCTCTTGATTTAGAGCGTGCTTTATCATGTTGAATTCATCGCGATGTGCAGGAAAGAACTCTCCTCTCCATGCCCACTCTAGTCGTCGATCGCAAGTCTTTCCCGGTCGGTTATAGTCGCAAACTGCGCATACAGATTCGTCAACCATAGAATCAGGCTGAAGGCGATTTGATAACATAATGTTAGGGTACATGGCAGCCACGTCCAAGTGGTAGATAAGTGGCTTGTCGACGCGTTTTGGGTTGTCACGCATGAGCTCTAAGGCAGCAGTTATTTCTGCTTTAACCTCGTCGTAATTGATAACTTGGTCGAGGGATGCTTTGGACTCTTCGGTTAAAAAAAATTTGAGAGCAGCGTCCAAGTCCTCAATAAGCTTTGTGTGAAAAAAAAAAAAAAGTCAGGATTGCAATATTTTAAAAACAAACTGAATGTACCTGTTGAACAGCTGAAGGGACAATTTTGAACTCTGTTGCAATATCACTTCTGAATACCCCGGCTTCCAAAGCTTCAACGTGTCCTCCGACATAGGTTTCGGACGCCAGAAGATGTCCGTCATACATATTCCCATGCGCCTCTTCGTGTCTGTTCGGCATAATAATATGCCCTCTATATGCCTCTACCTATGCATTTCCTTCGCGTAAATCAGCATGCCTAGCGATGAAAATTCATTCTCACCATTAAGAGTGTCTCACAAAGTGTACCGCTCCCTTTTCGCAATACTTCATCCGGATTGAGAGGAATGATGTTACAGAGCGAAAAGATGAAGGGATGTACGTATTTCATGTACAGATAATAAGTCGCTACTGCATCGGAGACAGAATACTGCGCGAGTACTTGAGGTTGCTCCATTGCATACCTTTCGTAGTCCGTTAGTATGGGGAAAGGCTATTTTCATTGAAAGACTTACGGTGTCATCAATTCGGGATCGAGTTCGATGGGGTTGTAGCCTAATTTTGCGGTGGTAACTGCTTTCAAACCCTGACTTCCCTGCGGAAGATACGAATCGCGCTTTACCCAACGAAAACAATCCATATGAACGCATGTCCTGCTTTTATACTCATCCTCTAGATCTTTAGCGAATCCCGTTTCTAGAAACATGTCGATGCCGTTGATTTGCGCTCTCGCGTCAAGAAAGGGAAAATCAAAAAAGTCGCCGTTGAACGTAGCCATAACAGTAGGCTTGACGTCCTGGATGTGTGAAAAGAATCGTTTGATTGTAGCAGCCTGAGAGGTCATTAGTATGATGCTTTTGTGGAGAAAAGTACGCGCACCTCATTGGGTTCATTAAAAATTATGAAAGGACCTTCATACCCATCTTTTGGGGTATATTCGAAGTCGTCAATATCTTCGCTAACAATTTCACGGTTTGTGATCAAGTAACCCTGACCGTCTACCATGTATGAGATCATCATGACTTGGTCAGTTGCCTGATCCGGAAACTTGAGGGGAGCTTTTGTTGTTTCTATGTCGAAAGCCATGACCACTGGGTCGGCACGTTTAACTCGTTCGACTATTTGGTTGAGCGCTGGTTGGCCTTCAGTGAATGTTACGGCATACCAAAGTCCCACTCTAAATTCGTTGTCGATAGCTACTCGCAAGTAGTAAGGAACGTCGTATTCTCGTACATCAATGATGCACTCTCGAGGATCCTGGTCTCGCTGGAAGACAGGTTTCCCTGCGCGACTTCCAAATCCGGCTTCCGATCCGTCTTCAAACTCGACATCCATGCTAGCGTCGGTGGTTGCACGAATAACTTCTGCATATGCATCCACAGCATCACGTTTTGCACTATTAGCCAAGGCTAGGGGAGCAATTTCACGCCGAACGGTCAAAAGATCTGATATATTCCTGAAACACAATTGGAGGTAGAGTCGGCGGTGTCCCATTAGATGATTGGGCAGCTTGAGATCTTCTTTCTTGTCCCGAGTGATACGACAAATAAGGCCCTCGTACTTCTTGTTCAGCCATTCTTCAATTATTGTCTCCGTACCTGCCTGTTGTGATATGTTATAAGCACAATATATAACTGTTTAACTGGAAGCGTAGCTACCTTGCAAGCAATGTGAAAGTAAGGTTCGTATTGAAATGTGCATTTAAACATTCCGCCATCATCTTCAATGAAGTAGAGATCCACAGCTGATTTACCGGATGGCCAGTCCGGATCTTTCACAAGGGTCTTTTATGTGGTTAAGATAACGAATGCCTCACGGTGGCACGATGCAAGTACTCACCGGGTGCATATTTATTAGCCAACCATCTCTCCTCGTACCTTGCTCTATCCTTACAAAACCGAGCTTCTCGTCTATCTCGTCATTCTGCGCCGATTTCTCGAACTTCTCAGCCAATTGTGTGCCGTCATCTTCGCGAACGGGTGCTGGTTCCCCGGGTTTGTTGGCCTTGCCACCTCTACCGCGTCCTCCACGCCAGGAGCTACCTCCACGAAAGCTAGCACGAAATGACCCTCTTCCACGTCCACGCGAAGAGGTTAGTCCAAACGTTCCTTGGCCTCTTGCCATCACGATGTAAGTTGGTGGGAAACACCAGTTAGTAGTGATGAGTGCTTTCAATCGGAAAAGTAATTGTCACGCAACGCGTCCCGTCACAAATGTATGAATGCAAGTCGCGTGAGCTAGTGAGTGACATCTTCAAAAAGAAAATTGGAACCATCAGGCCTTGCACATCGATCTTTGTCAATCAATTTCAACGGGCAGACTGAAGGCATCTGTTTACCATGTGTTCAGGTTCTAAGACTACAGATAATAATATACATGAAGGTTCAAGACAAAGAAAAAAGTCGTTAAGGTCATGCATGATCATACATATTTGATTAAACAACAAAACGAGGGAAAATAAACAGTAAGAATAAGCTGGAAAATTCAGTATTCTTCTTCTTCTTTCACAGTAAATTCTTCACCCCACCGAGCAGCATTGCCGGCATTATGCCCTATATCCATCTGAGCATCCATGCTGGGACGAGGCTTGAAACTCTCTCTGCGGACTCTAGTTGTTTTCTTCATGGTGGTAGGCCCTGAAGCGTTATGAACCTTCGAGCCATATCCTGCACTATTTGATCGAGGGTAAGCCTGGCCCGCAGAAGTACTCCTACCAGAGGAATATGTGTTAACACCAGCAACCCCAGCACTGTAAATAACACTACTCGGTACTCTTCCGTGACCTAAAGCATGGTGCTGAGTACCTGGTTTAGGCATGACCATCGACATGGTTGCGGGGCGAGAACCCCCGCCTGTAGATGTTTTGCTCGGGATCTTCGTTGGAGATGATGCTCTTGCCCCACCATTGACGTTACCGCCACGATGATTTCCTAAGGGCGCCCGCGCAGCTGTCCCAAAGTTAGGGGTACTGGATGACATTGAATTTTCTCCCAGGCGTTGTCTCTTGTTAGGCACTGATCGAGACACCATCTGGGAGCTAGTTCGCACTGCCGGAGTAACGACACCAGTCCTTGTCCCCGGAACGTAAGAACTGGGGGGATTCACGGGGGTGGTTGAGCGAGGGGGTACCGAGCCTGCTCTAGGTTGCTTCCGTTTATTTTCCTGATCGGCTGCAGTGACGGTTTGCATAAGAATCTGCAGGAAACTTTCTCCGTGGACAAGGAAAGGACGTCCAGCTTCCTCCTCCCACGCCGGTATTGATAATAACAAGTCTTGCTCCAACTGCATCTTACGTTCAGCTCCAGCTACAGATAGTAGGTGTAAAACAGACTTACCCGGGGCTTCTCTTTCGAAACTCGCTTTCGCATTTTCTCTTCGCGCAATAGACGACCAGGATCGCGTGGACCACGTCCGGTGAGGCGAGATTGATCTGATGCAGCCATAGCCAGCTCCTTTTCTTCCTCGCATATCTCAAAGTATTTCTTGATTGCAGCGAGGAGCGGAGCCTTGGCTCTTCGTTCGTCCTTGAGACGCTTGATTTCTTCTTCGTGGATAGTTAATAATTCTTCTGTGTACTCGTCTGATGGCGCAAATTGAGTTCAAATTACAGGAGAGAAATTTGATTCTTACCATCCGCAAATGGAGCAAAGTCTGCTCGCTCCTCTTCTCCGATGAGTAAATCATCCCAAAGCCGTAGGATTTCTTCTCTTGCACTCTCTACAAATGTGCTCATACGCTCTTGTTTGAGTTCTAACATCCTCTCCAGTTCCTCCTCGTACTCTTGTATAGTTTCTTCGGTGCTTCCACGATGATTTTCAACAAAAGCATCCATATCGCTCTCTGCGACCCCGAGTCTTTTCCAAAGGCACTCCAATTGGTCATACATCGCCTGGATGTGAGACTCACGCCGTCGTTTAATATCTTCCAGTGACGAATGTAAAGCAGCTGCCCAGGTAAGAAGCCCCGGGGTGGGCTCAACGCCATCAAGTCCGATCGGTACTGACTGATTAGGCGGCAAATCCTCAGAATCTACCTCTTCCATCCGCGCAACGAATCTTGATAAGAGCCGGTGATAATTATATTCTGACGCAGCAGTGGTGTCGTGGTGAAAGATAGTGGTAGAGGCACTTGTGCGAGATGCTGGTGTTGGAGAAAATGCAATGAACGGGTTGTCCAGTGAAGAGATGTTGGAGACAGCTAAAACGGATTGGGAGAAAGGCCCTGCAGTTGAGTTGTGTGATTCATCAATGCCCGATGTTGGATGGGGTATTCCCAACTCAGTGTATAGCCAGTCGATTTGAAGAAATGTCGTTGACAGTATGTTCAGCCTTTTGTGCTGCACGATAGAGTCGCAATCTTTCAGAAACATGGCTTATGTAAGTCACCCAAGAAAACATACCACTTCTCCCTTTCCTCGAACAAGTTCTTTCTCTAATTTTTTGAACCGTTCTGGGGTTACGTCTTCGTTGGGCACAACATCTGTTTCGTTGTGTGCAGGCATTGGTTCGAAGACATCGCGCTCAAAAAAATTAGGGCCGAGCGTTTGCGCTAGAGTATGCAGGCGATTCGTTAAGGTATTCAATTGCTCCAATTTCGTTTGGTAGACCTGTTGATCTTCATTGTGAATAATTGATAATCGCAAAATATGTGTGGCACATACTTGCCGCAGCTGTTCTTGATATTCAGCCGCTAAATCATAGCGCTTTGGAAGTGACTGTTCCTTCCTCAGTTCCCCCAGACTGCCCCCAATGGATTTTACGTTGCCCCCGAGTGCTTTCGTATATCCCACACATCCCCTCTCTAGTTGTTCACACTTTTCCATCCATTGTTCGACTTCCTTTTTCCTAAGATCTATCTGGAGCTCTACACTTTTCACCAACTGTTTTTGTAGTCCTTTGAGTTCTTCTTCTAAAGCCGATGGAGGTAGTCCGAGTTGGGCATGTAGCGTTGGGAGTAATTGGGTTTGTGTTTGTAAGTGGGTATGAAGCGAATTAAGCAAAGCGGTCAGCATGCTGGCCGTCGACGATGACGGCGACGGCGATTCCATGGGAGAGAAAGTTGTTCTCGGTATCGCGGTATCGGAACAGACACAGCAAGAATACAGTAACCAGTCTGAATTACCAAATTCAAGAATCAACTATGGCCAGTCGCGTCTCACTAAAGCCACGTGATCGTGTTAGTTTGCGATTACGGCCCGGATTTTGATGCGTGACACAGCCCTTGGTCCCGAAATGTCGAGACAGTGCAATTTCACGAGATCTCGATGGTTTCCTTCCTTTTTTGGTGGAATATATATGTTGTAGGCTATCATGTATAATATTTATTTTGGCTATATATGCAGTATTCCATAAGAAAATAGCATAGTGTCAGTACATCAGCAAACTACACTGTACTAAATCGGTCAATTCGTCGGTCACAGGTCACAGGCCCTCCTGACGAGACGAAATTCGGCAGTGGTCACAAGGTCACAGCCGACACTGACGAAATGATTTTGCGGACGTCCAAATTGGTCACACAATTTTGCCGATTTTCTCAAATTTCTTTGCCTTATTTCATCAATCTTGCCTCAAAAAAAGCCCCAAAAAACCCGCT
>Ga0247779_1000341_pt1 | contig 31702 bp, 25 predicted proteins | sample UWRJL221509R5_FD_179925 | JGI IMG/M metagenome (GOLD analysis project Ga0247779, IMG submission 179925) | Plant litter microbial communities from Arlington Agricultural Research Station in Wisconsin, United States - UWRJ-L221-509R-5 | ecosystem: Environmental > Terrestrial > Plant litter >...
AGAGCCGATCGCCGGTTGATAAACGAAGTGTGAGCGGCGTGAATTGACGAAGCCCTTGATGACGGTGTTACCCATCTCCAGCGGACCGTTGATACCCCCGATCCCCGTGCCCGCGACCATGGGGTCTTTGGTGTTGTTGTTGGGACGAAAACTCGAATTGCCGAATGTTGCTTGCGCCTCGCTGTTCCAAACTTCCTTGTCGAACTGCTCGGCCAGCTTTTTGAAATTCCCCGCGCTATCGTCGTCCGTGTTGTAGTGATACCCCGCCACCGCTATCGCATCTCGCAGGGTTGCATCGCTAATCGCGGTGCCACCGAAAGAGGCAAGACCCGCTTCATCCGAGATCACGACCTGGATTTTTTGATAAAGCCCTTGCTCGGTGGCGTTCTCGAAGCCGGTAGTATCGGCCTTGAGCTTGGAAGCGTACTGCTTGGTCCACGCTATATCCGCCGCTCGCTCGTTGAGCCCGGGGTTCACGTAATCGACCATGTAACCGTAGCTGCGGTAGGCCGCCAAGATCGTGTTCTTGAACCAGGTGTAGACCTTGTCATTCGTGTTTGCCCAGCCCGGCGCGTTCCAACGCAGAATGCTCACCTTCAAGCTGGGGTTGAGCTGCTTTGCGTCGGCCGCGAGCTGAAACCCAGGACTTCGCCGGACGTTCGCGGCTTCACTAGCAAGGCGCATCGTCGCGGGATCGGGGCCGGTAGAGTTGTTGCGGTCATTCCCCATCTCGACTTTGACGTGCGTCATGATTGGGCGGTCGCCACCGAAGAGGATCTGGAGGAGCTGCGCGTACGCTTCCGGATGCTCGGACTTGTAATCCATGAGCAGCTCACTCGTGCCGTTGGCACTGAGCGCACCGAAGCCCTTGAAGGGGAGACCGTTGAGATTGGTCGCTTTGACGTTGTTGCCGTCGATCGCGATTGCGACCGGCGCACTGCCGGTACTCGACTCACAGGCGACCGGCACAATCAAACCACCCGCCGCTGCGCCCGCTCCAGAATTGGCGCCCGATGAGCCGCCGACTCCAGATCCCGCTCCGCCAAACGGCGCACTCCCACCGTCTCCCGCGCCGCTACTGGGTTGCGAGCTACCGCCCGAACCGGATGTACCAGCTGTTTGCGCGGAGCCCCCCGCTTGTGTCGAGCCGCCCAGCGACGACCCGCTGCCGGCCACGGCAACCTCTTGCTGGCCGGCACTGCCGGTGCCACATGAGATCGTGAGACAAACGAGACAAACGCAGCGCAATCCAGCTACGAGCATCCGACCTGACTTTCCATTGTTCGCGCGCGTTGATCGCTCGAGGTCCCTATGGCTTGCCAACGAACGTGGTGACACTCTGGGCAGGGAGGGAGGCGCTGAAACGAGCGTTGCTGACCGTGATTGGGCTCTTCTCTGCGAGATTGTCGCTTGCCGAGGTCACCCAAGGTGTGACCGTGCAAGGGGCCGCGCCAGAGACGAACAAGGATACCGGCGTCGCACTCGTGTTGTTGTTGATGGCCACCATCACAACGGTTCCAGTTGCCGGGTCCTTATACGCCGTGAGCAGCACGCCCGACGGAACGGTTCCCGAAGTCGCGACCCGCGTGTATCCGGGTCGAACGAAGCGGGAGAAATTGCCCATCACCCAGAGGCGCTTGGTCCAGGTATTCGTGCTCGTATCGTAGAGGCAGCCGCCGTTGCCCGAGGCGTTGTACACCCACCAGAGGTGCCAGGCATTGAGGTTAACCACAGTGAGGTCAGCGTGCATCTGCTTGGCCATCAGCAGCGCGCTCCCGATGCCGTCGCCGCTCGAGTCGCCGCTCGCAGTTCCCGTGTCGACTTCAGTCTGCCAATATTCTTTGGAGCTGTCGGCCGCGATGGCCTTGTTGGCGGCAACGACGGCCGCGTTGCTGCTATCCGGCCCTAAACCGTAGCGGTGACCTGCAAATATGCTGACATATTTGTATGCCAGCGCGTCACTCTGGATCGCCGTGAAGTAGCTCGGAAACCCATACCAATTCTGCGTTTCAGGGCCCATGACCTTTACGTCGATAGCGGCCATGGCAGGACCCAGAGTTTCGATCCAGGTGGCCAATTGTGCCGCCGAGTAAGAGGTCGTGCTGTTGATGCCGCAACTGTCTGGCTCGTTCTCGGCAGACACCGCGTAGATCGGCACCCCCTGGGATTTCGCGTTCTGCACCCAGGTGACCAGGGCGCTGGCCAAACCGCTTGGGTTGGTGAGCACGGGCATGCTTCCCGTTTTGCAGCCGTTGGGGTTGGTTTGGGTGGTCGTGTAACTACCGCCTTGAGCACCGTTGGTGCCTGTTCCCCATGGGGTCATCCAGACTTTGACCCCACTTGCTGCTGCCGACTTCGCAATCGCGAGCCCGTCGCCATATCGGATGCGAAGGAGCGACATTCCGGCCCCCTTAGTGGTGGACCAAAGAAAGTCCGCGTCCGATGCGTTGCGGTAGCTCCCCGCCCAGGCAGAGGACACACCAAAACCCGAGATTTTTTGCTGCAAGCTCGAGAGGCTCACCGTCACGTCGCCCGCTTGTGCGCTCCCGCTGCTGCATGCGGTCTGGTTGATCGCACCGCCGCCACCGCCCATGCCGGTGCTGGATGCTCCGGCGGTCTCGTTACCCAGAGCCCCTCCGCCGCCGGTACCCGCTTTCCCCACGCCCATGCCACCGCTTCCTGCGCCGCCGTTCGCTGCCCCGCTGGCTCCCAGCGCACCAGCCACTGCTCCGCCTGCTGCGCTCGCTCCTAGCGCACCACCTACTGCTCCGCTTGCTCCGCTTGCCCCACCTCCCGCGCCCGAGCCGAATGCTCCACCGCTAGTCGAACCTCCGCCCGCAGGTGCCGTCGGCGTGGAAGCCGACCCGCACGACGCGGCGAATAGCGAAAGGATCAGAGTGGAGAGTTTGGCTATGGCACGACTGCGCGGCATGAAAACTCCGGGTTGAGGCAGGCGCGCTCCTGGTGGGGTGCCTACTAGTGGGATACGGCGGAGTGACGCAAAGGCGGGGCCGCGCGCGGTACTCGGACTCGCATCTGCGAACAACTCTCACTCTCCTTAACTGTCGTCACGAGCGGGAGTTTGTACGGGAAGATCCAATCGCGTACCGATTGCTCGTCGACGCGGCTGCGCATCCCGTAACCAGTCAATGCGGCTGGGCTCTTTACGAACTAGCTCATGACCGGCACAGGTTGAAGTGACCGCGCGGAGCCCGCTTCGCGAGTTTCTGGTACGCCCGCCGCTTTGGTTTCTCGTCGGCCGACCAGCTCGCTCTCGGACTCGACGTTGGTGTCCAGCACCTCCGCCAGTGCCATCGCCACTTCGGCCTCGGCGGAGGCCACCGCGGTCGCGCCGCCTCGCTGCAACGCTGAGACCTCGCGGGGGAGTGAGCAGCGGGCCAGAATCCGGAGCGATGGGTTGGCCGCGCGAACCTGCAGGATCAGCTCGACGTGAAAGGACCGACCCCGACGCGCTCTGCCGTCCTACTGCCCTGCCGTCTTCCGCGAGGGCGCTCCCGAGGCATCCATCAAATATCGGAAAGGATCCGCCCGCGTCGAGAACACCAGCGTGTCGCCTTCGCCGATGATCTTGTCGTAGGTCTCCATCGTTTTGACGAACTCGTACAAGCCGCGGGCCTCCGCCGTCGTCTGATACGCCGCTGCGTAGATGCTCGTGGCCGTGGCGTCCGCCGCACCGCGAATCTCTTCGACCGTTTTGTAGGCGCCGGATTCGATGACGCTCAGATCGCGCTCCTTGTTGCCGAGGATCTTCGCGGCCTCGCCTTCACCCTCGGAGCGAAATCGCGATGCGATCTGCTGCCGCTCGGAGATCATGCGCTCGTAGATCTTCTCCACGACACTTGGGTTGTAATTGATGCGCTTGAAACGAACATCCAAGAGCTCGATGCCGAACTCGCTCAGCTTGGCGGTAGCCGCATCTTGAATCTCGCGTTCGATCTCTTTGCGCCCCTTCTTGATGGGCGGTAGCACGCCGATGTTGCTGGTACCCGCGTCGATCGCTGCCATGTCCGTCTCAGGCTTCCTGTCTTTCGTCGTGCGAATCACCTCGATCAAATCATGTTTGGCGATGGCGTTGCGCGTCTCGCTGCCCAAGATGTCGTCCAGGCGGGACTGCGCGCTGCGCTCGTCACGGAGTCGCCTAAAGTACTCGAGCGGCCGGGTAATACGCCAACGTGCAAACGTATCCACGGAGATGTAGAGCTTGTCGCGCGTTGGCATCTCGCTCTTCGCGCCATCCCACTCCAGGATCTGCTTGTTGATCACGTGCACTTCTTGGATGAACGGAAGCTTGAAGTGCACCCCTGCCTGCGTAACCGGGTTGGCGCTCGGTTTGCCGAACTGGGTGATGATGACCTGCTCCGTCTCCTGAACCGCGTAGTACGAGCCCGTCATCGTGAGCAGGCCGAGCAGCACGACCACCAGCCCGACCGTGTACGCTTTGCCCAGGTTCATCGTGCCGCCCCTGCTTCAGTGCCCAGCGCCGAGCTCAGATTCAGCAAGGGCAACATGCCCTTGACGTCTTCTCCAATGATCACCTTGCGCTTCACCTTGGGCAGCGTGGTGGCCATGGTCTCCAAGTAGATTCGGCGCCGAGTGACTTCCGGTGCTTTGATATACTCTGCCAGGAGCGCCCTGAACTTGGAGACGTCGCCCTCCGCCTCGTTTACACGCTTTTTGGCATAGCCCTCCGCCGCGCGGATGGTTTGGTCGGCCATGCCGCGGGCTCGAGGAATCGACTTGTTGTATTCGCCGTTGGCCACGTTGATGGCACTCTCCTTCTCCTGCTGCGCCTGGTTGACCTCGTTGAAAGAGGCTTGCACCTTCTCCGGAGGATTCACGTTCTTCAGCTGCACCTGATCGATCTTGATGCCCATGGTGTAGCTGACGACCAACGACTGCAGCCTGTGCAGCGCTTCGCTTTCGATCTGCTGCCGCCCGATGGTGATTACCTCGTCGACAGTGCGATCCCCCACGACTTCGCGCATCACGTTCTCGGAAGCCGCGCGCAGAGTCGCGTCCGCGTTGCGGACGTTGAACAAATATTGGTCGGCCCGCTCGATCCGATACTGAACCACCCACTCGACCAGGGCCACGTTCAAGTCACCGGTGACCATGGTCTTCTCGCCCAGCCAACTACTCTCCGGGCTCGCTTGCCAGGGATTGGATGAGTTATCTGTGCCGAACCCAAACTCTTGCTTCAGCTGACGTTTGACGGGGACGACGTTCACGTCGTCGACGCCGAGCGGCACCTTGAAATGCAAGCCGGGTGGGACGATGTGACTGAAGCGACCGAAGCGGAGCACCACGCCTTCCGACTCCGCCGGAACCGTGTAGAAGGTCGTCCACAGGGCGACCACGCCGACGACAATCAACAGCGCCGCACCGACCAATCGTGGAACGCCCCACGCGCGGAGAAAATGTTCGAGGTCTGGCATGTGGGTCGTCCAATCTGGGAACGTGCACGACGAGGCCTGGCCCACCACGGGCGCTACCCCTGCCCACCACGGGCTGTGACCGCTGCGATCACTCTTCTCAGGGTCGTGAGTGTGCGAGCCTAGCACCGCAGTCGCGACACCCCGACTTTTCAAGAGTGAATCGTAGAACGCGGCCCTTCGCCTCTCTGCAGTTGGGGTGAAGCAAAGTACCGGTCTCGGTTATTCCGAGCTCGCCCGCCAAAGTCGTTCTCGGCTCGTGATCATTGGCCCCGCGATCCTCGGCGCCTGACCAGGAGCGGCCTAGCCAAAAACGCCAACAGAGGCGCAAATGCGCGCGCACCTCGCAGCCGTATCTCTGCCGCATTTAAGCGCCGTATATATGGAACGTGGATCGCTAGCGGCAGCTCGACGGCTTCGACCGACTTCACCATGGGCGTATCGAGCCTGCGAGGAGCGCGCGGCAAGTAGCTGATCGGCGACGAATGCATTTGCCCGATCGCGGTTCTAAATTCTTCCACTAGGGCGCGCCAAGACGAGAATGCCAACGAAGGTTCGGCTTTTTGAGGGGCGGGAGGAAGCGATCTGCCCTTGAACCTAGGTGAGATCGTGAAGATCTTTGCCCAGCGGCGCGCTCAGGTGAAACTCCGAGAAGCGCACGGCGAGCCCCGCACGCTCCGGCGTGCAGCACATCGGACCGACTTGGTACGACGAGGCGCGGGGGAACGGGGCCAAGCGAACGAGTGGCCACGTGACTCGATCCGCCGATACCTGAACGCGGAGCACGCCATCGCTTAGCGTGATCCGCATCAGAAAATCACCGGCATCGCCGACGAATGGTCCCGTCGCCCAGTCGGAGCGCTCGTTCGTGAGCACACTGCTCAGCATAGCGCGACCATCCGACAGTTCGACGCCGGCCTTCAGCCAATGCTGCGCATCGAGCCGAACCATGATGCCAGCCTGGTCGTAGAGGCGTTCATAGTTGGCTTGTATTCGCAACTGCGCGCTAAACTCGGCTCGCGTTGCGAACGCGAGGAAGTGCCCACTATCGCGAGTGAAGCCGTAGTGAGTTTCTTGCCAGAAGTCGCTGGCGGCGTCGGTTGTAACCTCGAGCTCGTCCTCTCGCGCGCACCACAGCTTGGGTTCGTTCAGCCAGGTGCCATCGCTCAAATTTGCCAAGGGTCGGGTTTCCTCGTGGCGCGCCGCAAGAGCTTACTCCCGACCGAGCCAGCCTGGTATTCTCGTCCTCAGCCGATGCCGAAGACTGCGACGGACGCCGAGCGGCCATATCGAGAGGCATGGCGGGCTTTCGAAAGAAAGTATCGGCTGTTGGGGCTCATCAAGCTCGGTAGTAGAAAGGAATGCCTTCGCTCGAAGCCGCAGCGGCGGGGGCGTGTGCCCACACCGCGATCGCAACACTGAGCTGCGCAATCTACGAGCCGCGGGCCGAAGTTTAGGAACGCGCCCCGGGACGAGGATTCGCCACCGACAGAACGTTTCTCGGGTCACAAACTGGCTCATGGCGCGTTCGTGCCGTCCAGAGGTCAAAATGACGTTTCGATTCGCAGAAATCGTGGGTGCGTACCGGCTAGTTGTGACGAGCGAGTTGCGGTTGTTCATCGAACAGACCTTTGTCGACCCGTTGCCGGTCGCCGAACGTGACGCTGGCCGAGCCGAAGCGTTTGCGGAAGCGAGTGCAGCTGAGATTGAGTTCACCCCCGATGGCTTCTTCATTTCGCGTTCCGGCGCGCAAGTATTCTTTCGAGTGCGGCTCAATCTCGACCTCACCGACCACGACCAGCTAGATTTCGAGAAGTCGCCGGGCCAAAGAGTCACCGTACGACGACTAAACGACGACACCCTACTCGCGCTGCAGCCGGGCAGGCCTCCCGCCGAGTTTCGAAGGCTACAAACACCGCGGTTCTAAACTCTTCTACTAGGGCGCGCCATGGTCCAGAAGTCCAACGTTGGTTGGTTTTTCGTGGGCAGAGTGGAGCAGCCCTGGCCCCTACGGGCGACTCTCCTGGAGCTCCTCCAGCGTCGCGCGAAGCAGCACGAGCATGGCCTGGTCTTTCGCTCGGTTGAGCTGTTCTTTCACGACAATCAGTCGCGCGAGCGAGAGCACCCTGAACCGCGCCCCGTCGACCTCGAGCCAATCACTGTCAGGGAGCAGGTCTTCGAACGTTGTGCTCGTCTCGATCGTAGCGAGAACATCCAGCGGACCTTCGGTCGTTTGCAGCAACTTGTGCTCACGACTCTGCAGGTGCGAACGGTTCGGCACGATTCGTCGTGGATCGTCCCGGAAGACCGCGCCGAGCTCGCTCAGCGCCAGCTCTAGCCGACCGACGTTCGACTCCGACAGCGCGTAGACGATGTCCAAATCGATGGTGTGAACTGGTGCGCCTTGCAATACGGCCGCCATGCCTCCCACGACGATGATTGCTGACCCTCCGAGGGCGTTGGGTCTGTCGCGGCAGGGATCACTGTTGAACTTTAATGGAGGAGTTTAACAGTGCAAAGCAGCAATCGAAGCGGAGCGGTCTGCCGTCGGGATTTGCCCGGGCCATCGCGGACACTTGTCCGTGTGCTGTGACGAACGTCCGCCGACCCGGACGCAAGATCCCACGCGCGCCGCCCGTCACCCCGCGAATTTGCGAGCAAGTGGCGGTCCAGCGCGCGGAGCTGGCGTCTCGAACATGTTGGCAAAGCTCTTGCTTAGTGCAGACCCGTCCGCCCGTCGGCGTCGCAATCTGAATAGGAGTATCCCTTGAAACCGCTAGCGAAGCGTATCCTGATTGGCATCGGTGGATTGATTGCTGTCGTGATGGCGAGCGGTGCCGCCGTGGCCGGAGTCCAAATGCATCGCTTCGGCGCGAGCATGGATACCGTTTACGACGTGCCCGTGCCCACTGTCGTGAGATCGACCGACCCTGGCGTTCTCGCGCGCGGTCGGCATCTCGCTCGAGCGGTCGCACCGTGCGTGAATTCCGATTGCCATGGCGCCGATCTCAGTGGCGGGAAAACCATGGAATTCGGCCCTCTCGGCACGATCACGGGGCCCAATATCTCTCTTTCGGGGTTGGGCGCGGCCTACTCCGACGGCGAGCTTTTTCGGCTAATTCGCCACGGAATCAAGAAAGATGGTCGCTCCGTCCGCTTCATGCCATCGAACGAGATGGGCTGGCTTCCCGACGCGGACATTGTCGCCATCATCTCGTACCTTCGGACGTTGCCTCCCGCCAGCAAGGGGAACGGCCCGAGCCAGCTCGGGTCCTTGGCGAAAGTGCTCGACCGCTTCGACCTGATCGTGATCGACGTGGCTCGCCGCATCGATCACGATCACCCAGAGCTGGGTCCGGCGCCTTCGCCGACGCCCGAGTATGGCAAATTTCTCAGCAAAGGCTGCGCTGGCTGTCATGGCGAGCACCTGTCGGGCGGGGCTATTCCGGGTGCCCCTCCGGAGCTTCCGGTGCCGCTCAACCTCACTCCCGACTCGACGGGCTTGAAGGGCTGGACCTACGAGGACTTCGATCGCTTGCTCACCGCCGGCCTGCGCAAGAATGGCAAAAAGCTCGACCCCTTCATGCCAATCTCAGCCTTTGGACAGATGGACGAGACCGAAAAGAAAGCGCTGTGGTCGTACTTGGTGACTGTCGAAGCGCGCCCGTTCGGCCAGCGCTGAGCGGTTCCCTTTCACGGTTTGCCGCCGCTCGTGCCGCTCATGCCGCTCATGCCGCTCATGCAGTCTATTTCGCTCATGCCGCCCACTCCTTCCGGTTGCACTTCCCGCCGCCGCTTGCTGCTTTTCTCCGCGTCAACGCTCGCGTTGATTGCCGGGGTCGGCTGCAAGAAGTCAGCGCCAGCGACTTGTCCCGCGAGCAGCCTCACCCCGGACGATCTTCACCTCCGAACCGTGCTCGGTTACGTGAACTCGAGCCCCGACGCCGCGAAGACCTGCGCGAAGTGTCAGCAATACGTCCCCGCGGATCCCTGCGGCACCTGTAAGGTGGTGAAGGGCGCCATTCACCCCGAGGGATATTGTCGTGTGTTCGTCGCTCTTTGATGCCGCCGTAGCGCATGTGCGTCGAAGCGTCAGACGCGTCATGGCGGTTTCTGACGGACACTGGAGAGCGTGAACAAATCGCTATCGATCGCCAGGCGGGCGTCGCCTAGCGTTCCTCGCCACGCCCTTCCACCAGGAGAGGTCATGTCGAGTCGACACATCACGACCCTGATGCTGGTCCTGCCTGCCGCGTTGCTTGGCTGCTCGGATCCAGCACGACCCAGCGCGGCCGAGTATACCGCCGGTGCGGGGACTCTGAGTGCTGGCTCCGGTGGGACTGGCGAACAGCTGAGTGCGTCATGGTTCGGACGTCGACTCAGTCGCCGCGCGCGCTCAAGTACGCGCGCCAACGATCCGCAGCCGCCGCATTGCCGTTCTTTACCAAGACGGCGATGAGCTTGCGGCAACGCTCGGGATCGCCCGACGTCAGCGCGATGTTGCGCCGGAGAATGCGATCGGCACGTAACAGATCACCGGAGCGGAGAGCCGTCTTGGCGTCGGCGTCGTTGGAGCGAATCAAGTTGTCGACGAGCAGCTTGGAAGCGCGTGTCGCGCCGGCAGCCTTGAACCAAGCTTGGCGTGCTTCCTCCACTTTGCCTATTCGGATCAGAATGTCACCGCGCAAGTCGAACGCTTGCTTGTTGGTCGGTGCCCGCTCGAGCAACTGATCGACGGCCTTGAGTGCCGCGGCCATATCGGACTGGATGAATAACACGCGTGTGAGGCCGAGCAAGACGGTGTCGTTCGGTGCTCCGAGTTGCGCCGCGGTACAGAAGGCAGCATGCGCAGCCGTGGTGTCGCCTCGAACCAGCGCGCGCTGGGCGCTCGTCACCGCTTGCCCAGCCAAGAACGCCTTCGGACCCGCGTTCAGGGTGGCGAGCGCCTCGCAGCTGTTGCTGCTGGTTTGCGGCAAGTCGTCCCAGGGAATGGCCGAGCTAGACGCTGACGCCGGCGGCTCTGCGGCAGCTTGCGGGCGCGTGTCACCCGGTCCGAGTGGCGCAGGAGAAGGCGCCGCGGTCGCAGCTCTTTCGTGCACTGGCTCCGCAGGAACGGTCGCCGCGGCGCGAGCGGCCGCTTTCGGAGACGCCGCAGAGCTCGGGCTCACGGCACGCACCAGCGTGAGCCCGAGCGCGGCCGCGCCCACCAATCCAAGTACGGCGCTCGCGATCAGCCACTTGGTGGGTGCATTGATGCCTGCGGGAATGATGAGCGCGAACTCTTCTTCGGTTGCCGCCGTCCGTGGCGCTGCTCCGAGTGACGTCGGCGCAGCCACGACCTCTATGCCATCCTCTGGCGGCGGAGATGGTGCGAAAACAGTGGAGGTGAGGGCTGCGGGCGGCACCGCATTTGACAGCTCGAGAGGCACCGATGCATCCCCCGTGGGCGATGCTTCAGCGGGAGGTAGTTCTTCGCTCGCAATCGCGGGGAAGGCCTCGACCACCGTCGGCTCCGCCTCTGGCAATTGTGGCTGCGTTGGTTGGCTCTTCCAGGGAGGCCCCGCTGGACTCGCAGCGCGTTGAGCGCCACCGTCAACGCGAGCTGGAATCGGAGGCGGTGTGGCGACGCGGCGCAAGGCGGGGCCATCGGCGAGGGCGTGGCGCTTCACGGGGGCTGGGTCAGCGGGCGGGGGCTGTGTCGGGTATTGGCTTTGACGTCGACTCACCGGATGTCTCGTTGCACTCGAGGTGCTGGCGAAGGAAGCGGCAGCTTAGCGACAGGGCGCACGCCGGACTGTGACCGGGGAGTCAGCGCGTCGTCGTGAGGACGGCGATGCTCGCTCGGAGCTCGTGCCGGGCGCTGACGAAGGCGAGACCGGAAGACGTAAGCGATGAATCCGAGCAGGTTGCCAAGAACGAGCAGAAACGCGCCACGCGCGCTGACACCGCGCACGTTCCTGCGCCGGCGGGCTGGGGGCTCGATCGCGATCACCGCAAGGGGGGGGACAGCGCCGTATGTGCTCGCTCTCGCGCGAACTCGATTTTTCGCGAGCAGTTCGTTGACTGCGTCCACGGCTTGCGAGGGGTCCTGTGGGAGCTCACCCGGTCCAACCACGCGGCGCAACGATGGCGTTTGGAGCGGGTCGGTGCTGCTCGAGTAGGCGTTGGGTGGCTCCTGGCCAACCTCGCGGAGGTCAGTGCTCGGCGTGGGTCGGAACGGTGTCGGTCGCATGCAAGAGGTGGGTGCTTCCGTATCCGAAAATAGCGACTCTGTAGGCTCCACGAGTTTTCGAACAGACGAATCATCGCGCATCGGGTCCTCCACAATCGAGCTCTCTGCATTCGTGGCGCTCTGCCTCACGAATTTATGAAAGGCCTCCGAAGCATGGGTTGGTAAGCGGGCCGTGCGCTCGCGTCTCGGCGCACAGCTCGATCGGCGGCAAGCACGCGGCACGCGCCTAGGCTGACACTCGAGTTCTTCACGGCGAGGGGACAGCCCGAGTTTGCTGTAGGTAACGCACTCCAACCAGCGGTGTCTGAGCACCACTCGTTGGGCTAAGCTCGGGCGATGACGACAGACTACTGGCTCGAGCGCTGGCGAGAGGGGCGTACCGCCTTTCACCTCGCGGAGGCCAATCCTCGGTTGATCGAGCACAGCGTTGTTTTCAGTGAGGCGACTCGGGTCCTGGTCCCGCTGTGCGGCAAATCAGCCGACCTCGAGTGGCTCGTGACTCGCGGCTACGAAGTCGTGGGCGTGGAACTGGTCGAGCTCGCCGCGCAGGCGTTCTTTGCCGAACGTGGCCTCTCGCCGACGCGCCGCGAGGACAGAGATTTCGTCGCTTACGAGCACGGCAATCTCGCGATCTGGGTCGGCGACTTTTTCGCAACGACGAGCGCGCAGCTGGGAATGTTCGATGCGGCGTACGATCGCGCGGCGATGATTGCGCTACCCGCAGAGCTGCGAAAACACTATGCCTCGCACTTGCAGACGCTGCTCACCGCGAAAGCCAAGCTGCTACTCGTCACGCTCCACTTCGATGCCCCAGGTGGCCCGCCATTCTCGGTGCCACCGGAAGAGGTGAGCGAGGCCTTCGCAGGCGCCGAGGTCAGGCTTTTGGCAAGTCTGGACTCCTCCGCGGACCCTCCCCGTGCCGTCGAGCGAGGCGCGAGCTTCGAGCACGAAAACGTGTACGAGGTGACCTTCCGATCGGCAGGCGCCTGACGGCGCGCACTCGGCAAACAGATCCCCTCAAACTATCCTGCACCGCAAAGGGCCATGGATCGCGGTGCGCCGACGTGACAGAAGCACTTGCTAGTCATGCGTAATTTGCTGCTTCCCATCGCTCGACTGGCTTCAGGGCTGGTCTTCGGGTTCCTCGTCGGCTCCTGCAGTGGCGAGAGCTCGCCACCCGTCGACTCCGGGGGCGGTTCTGGAGCAGCAGGGACCGGCAATGCGGGTACGCCTGCGGGCGGTTCTGGAGCAGGAGGGACGGGAACTGCGGGTACGCCCGGGGGCATTTCTGGAGCAGGAGGGACGGGAACTGCGGGTACGCCCGGGGGCATTTCTGGGGCCGGAGGGACCGGCAATGCGGGTACGCCCGGGGGCATAGGCCCGAGCGGATCAGGCGGAATGGGAGACGATGACGTAGCCGACCCGCCGCCGGGCTGCGGCGACGGCACTCTGACCGTGGACGAGGCCTGCGACGACGGCAACATCAAGTCCGGTGACGGCTGCAACTCGGCCTGCTCGCTCGTCGAGCGTGGCTTCAGCTGCGCTAGTCCCGGCAAGCCGTGTCGAGCGATCGCGCGCTGCGGAGACGGCATCGTTGCTGCCAGTGAACCATGTGACGACGGCAATGTCGCTGCCGGCGATGGTTGCTCCGAGCGCTGCCGAGTGGAGCTCGGAAAGAAATGCACAGGGTCGCCGAGCGTATGTACGGACGCCAAATGCGGCAACGGCGTGGTCGAGGGCGCCGAGAGTTGCGATGACGGCAACACGGCGCCGTTCGACGGCTGCTCAGCGCTCTGCCTGCGTGAACCGAACTGCTCAGGGGAGTCCTGCAAGTCCGAGTGCGGTGATGGCCTGCTGATCAACGAGGACTGCGACGACGGCAACACCATCGACGGCGATGGCTGCTCTTCGAAGTGCACGAAAGAAACGGGTTTCACCTGTCAGCAGATGGCCCAGTGTGAGAAGATCAACGGCCAGTGCGTTCTGCGGGTCCCGGCCATCTATCGAGACTTCTCCGATGCAGATCCGGATTTCGGCGGGTCCATCTATCCCGACACGTCGTGCGGCATCGTCCCGGGCGACCCGATCATCCCGGGCATCGCGAAAGGCCTGCTCGATGCCGAAGGGCGCCCGGTGCTTGGCAAAGCCCCTGCGAATGCTTGTATCGAGTCCGCGCAGTCGTTTGGGCGATGGTTTCGCGACAACCCCGGAACGGTCAAGGTCGTTGGCGAGCTCGTGCTCTTCGACAATGGCAACGGCGGCTACGTGAACCGTTTCGGGAAGAACGGCGAAAAGCTAGTCACCACTCAGGCGCCGCCGATCGGGCAAGGCACGGAGCAGCTGGTTCCGAACGCGACCAGCCAAGCAACCTGCACCGCAGGTTGTGCCACGCGCGTGCGCACTTCGCTCCAGTGTGACAACGTTTGCCGGCCGCAGCACGACAAGGTGCGTCAGGCTGCCGCTCCGCTGATGCAGCTGCAGAACCAGCTGATGCAGCTGATGAACGCGGCTACCCCGGACCCGGCCGCGATCGCTGCGCTCGAAGCGCAGATCGCTGTCCAGCAAGCGACCATCGACACCCTCACCGTCGCAGCAACCAAGTGCGATACCGATTGCCAGACGAACTTCGATGGGCAAGTCGCTACCTGCGTTGCCGACTGCAAACCCTGCAGCTACAGCGCGACCCAGTATTGCACTGGGGGCAAACTGGTTTCGTACGATGGCAGCCCGTTGTTCTTTCCCGTCGACAGCGTGACGGGGCCCACCCTGGACGCGGATTTTGCGCAGCTCCCCCCGCAGTACGGCTACGCGGCTTGGCCCTCCGAGGACGCAGTCTTCCCAGGTGCCACGAAGCACAACTTCTCTTTCACGAGCGAGGTGCAGTACTGGCTACGCTACGAGCAGGGCAGCAACGCCCGCCTGGATTTCACGGGCGATGACGACGTTTTCGTGTTCATCAACGGTCACCTCGCGGTGGACCTCGGCGGCATCCACGTGCCGATGGATGGCTCGGTCACGATCAACGCCCAGTCCGCGGCTAAGTTCGGGCTCACGCCGGGTAACGTGTACAAGGTCGCGGTGTTCCAAGCCGAGCGCGAGAGGTTCGGCTCCTCCTTCCGCCTGACGCTTGCGGGTTTCGAAGCAACGCCGAGTGTCTGCAGCGCGATTTGCGGCGATGGCATCCTGAGCCTCGGCGAGGAGTGCGACGACGGCATCAATGACGGTGGGTACGGCGAGTGCGACGTCGGGTGCAAGCTCGGACCGTTCTGCGGTGATGGCGTGGTGCAAGGGCCCGAGGCCTGCGACAGCGGGCCTCGCGGCGGTCTCGCATGTCCCGGCTGCCGATAGCTGGGCTCAATGCTGGCGGTCGCCGTGATCTGAGCTGGAGTGGCTACCCCCGACAAACACCAGTGTTCCCGTGGTGTTCGAGACCGTTGCCGTTCGCCGCCTATATCTTCCCTGCGTGCAGCGGTAGTCTCAGGGCGCTATTGTATCGAGGGTGTTCACTCGCACTTGGAGGGGGATGATGAAATCTCGTCCGGATATGAAGTCTAAGGCGTTCTCCGTTTTGGTACTCATGTGCGTACCGTTAATGCTTCGCTGCATCCCCGATTCGGATGGTGGCGGTACGTCAGGGGCGGGCGGTGAAGTCGAGGGGGGTGCCGGCAATGGTGGCCTCGCGCACGGCGGTCATGCAGGCAGCGGCCACGCAGGCTCCGCTGGCGAGTCGACGTCCGGCGGAACCGATGCGGCGGGAACCGCTGGTGGCGTGGGCGCCGGAACCGGAGGCGTGAGCGACTGTACCGGAGGCGCGAGCGCGGGCACCGGAGGCGTGAGCGCGGGCACCGGAGGCGCAAGCGCGGGCACCGGAGGCGCGAGCGCGGGCACCGGAGGCGCGAGCGCGGGTACCGGAGGCGTGAGCGCGGGTACCGGAGGCGTGAGCGCAGGTACCGGAGGCGTGAGCGCAGGTACCGGAGGCGTGAGCGCAGGTACCGGAGGCGTGAGCGCGGGTACCGGAGGCGTGAGCGCGGGTACCGGAGGCGTGAGCGCGGGTACCGGAGGGAGCGCAGGCGTAGCAGGGGCTGGGCCGGGCATTTTGAACGTGTCGACCAGTATCCTGCAGATGATCGGGGAGTGTACCGCGCCGCCGCAGACGTTCACCATCTCCAACGCTGGGGAAAGCGCGCTGACCTGGACCGCGGCTTTGAATGCTCCCTTGATCGCCGTCACGCCTTCCTCGTCGACATTGCAACCAGGGACCGCAATCACAGTTTCGGTGAGCGCCAAGACGCCGGTGCCAGTAGCGGCGATCATCGTGATCACGATCACCTCTGATGTCGTGGCACAACCGCCGACTACAATTTCGGTTCAGTATGCTGTGAGGGGGACCTTGATCGGGGTGCAGCCCGACATCGATGTCGGCGAAGTGCCGCTCGGCCAAAGCAAAACGGTGTCCGTGCCCGTGCCCACCCGCGCTGTCGAATTGGCTCTCGGCAGCAGCAACTCGGCTTTTTCCGTGCCCGATGTTCTAGCGCACGGCGCCGATCATTGGAACATGATCTTTACTCCCAATGTGCTTGGCCCGCAGAGCACCACTCTCCAGATCATCGTGCCATTTGGCACCGGTGGCCCCGTGTGCCCCTCGCCGAACCTCTTCACCGCTCGCGGTGTCGGCGTCGCCCCCTAGGTTCAGCCCGCATTCCGGACGCAACCTACTTGTCCGGTGCTCGTCAGTCAGGATGAGGGAGAGACGCGAAACAACTCGGGAACGGCTTCGGTCGCCGTCCCGAGGCGGCACTCGTCGAAGAGGTCCGCGTTGTCCGGCGCCTCGGGTCCGACGTACACGGTGCGCGCCCCCGCACGGCGCGCCGCGCTGGCGAAACCGGCTGCGGGGTAAACCGCACCCGAGCTGCCGATCGTAACGAACACGCGGCAGCGAGCAAGCTCTGCCTCCGCGCGATCGAGGTCGAATGGAATTTCGCCGAACCAGCAGATGTGCGGACGGATCCGACCACCGCAGTCACAGCGCGGAATGTCCGCGAGGGTCCGATAGAGCGCGCTGTCGTCGAACGGCGGGGCATGGCCACGCTCGCAGCGGCTTTTCACGAGCTCGCCGTGCATATGGAGCGGCCGTCGCGAGCCCGCGAGCTCGTGCAATGAGTCGACGTTTTGAGTGCACAAGAAAAATGCGTCGTCGAGCTGACGCTCGAGCTCGGCCAGGGCAAGATGAGCGGCGTTGGGCTGGATTCCGCTGAGCTGCCCGCGTCGCTCAGAATAAAATTTCCAAACCAGGGCCGGATCCCTCGCCCACGCTTCCGGGCTCGCGACGTCCTCGAAGCGGTAGCTTTGCCAGAGCCCTCCGGCATCTCGAAACGTGCGGACCCCGCTCTCCGCGCTGATCCCCGCGCCGGTGAGGACGAATACGGGGCTGCGACGCGACACGGTCAAGGGCTCGAACGCAGAATGAGCTCGAACGTCGGGCATGTGTGCGTAAGATACCAGCGATCGCCAATAGGCACGCGCCTGAGTTCGAAGGCAGCAAACGCCGCAGGTCTAAAATCCCGCAACCCTGCCCTGGCGCTGACCGACTGCAGCGGGTGCATGCTAAACTCCAGGAGCTTTCGCCATGGCACCTTCAGCCGCTGAAGTCATTAGACCGCTGCGCCGAGTGGAATACGACCAATTGGTCCAGCTCGGCGCGTTCAAAGACGAGCGCATCGAGCTGCTCGAGGGCGCTTTGGTCGCCATGAGCCCGATTGGCACCGCCCACTGTTCCTCGGTGCGCAAGTTGAATGAGTTGCTCGTGCTCGCGTTGCACGGACGCGCCACGGTATCGTGCCAATTGCCGTTCGCCGCGCTCGAATTCTCCGAGCCCGAGCCGGATTTTGCGATCCTCCCGCTCAGCGACTACGACGCCGATCACCCGAGCGAAGCGTACCTGATCATCGAGGTCTCGGAGAGCTCGCTTTCCATGGACCATGGCAAGAAGCTGAGGCTGTACGCGAGCTGTGCGGTACCGGAGTATTGGGTCGTCAACCTCCCCGAGCGCTGCATCGAGGTGTACACGGGGCCCATGCCTGGTGCGTACTCGCACGTCGAAAGGTTCGAGCACGGTCAATCGATTCGCCTCGTCGCCTTCCCCGACGTTTCGTGTGCGGTCTCTGACGTGCTGAAGTGAACGGTCGGCAGCCCACCCTTAAAGCACATGACACATACCCTGCTGGTTTTTCACGGCTTCACCATGAATGGCGAGGTGATGCGCGCGGCGCTGGAGCCGCTCGCGACGGCACTCGAGCCCAAGGTGCGCTTGCTGTGTCTGGACGCGCCGCACACCTGCTCCGCTGAGACGGTCGAACGCATGTATCACGGCGCGAAAACGGCCCGACTGTCGCCGCCGCACCTGTGTTGGTGGAACGCCAGCGATGATGGCCTCGACTATCGTGGCTGGGAGAACACTCGCGATCTCGTCGCTGCGGCGCTCGATCGCTACGCCCCCGTGTCGATCTTGGGCTTCAGCCAAGGGGGAACTCTGGCCGCCGCGGTGGCTGCGCTTTCTCGACGCGGTGAGTTGCCACCGGTTCACGCGGCGGTGCTCATCGCAGGGCGAAAGCCACGCGCTGCCGCGCTGCAGGCGGCATTCACCGAACCGGTCGCCGGGCCCTCGCTGCATGTCTGGGGCGAACGCGATATTCTGACGCGCCAGCACAGCGAAGAATTGGTCCAGTGCTTCAGCGCGCCTGAGCGAGAAGTGGTTCGTTGGTCAGGAGGCCACGTGGTGCCGACGAGCGGGCCCGCTTACGAGGCCGTCGTTCGCTTCGTGACCGAGCACGCCTGACCCTGTGCGCTCAGGGCTCCCAGAGCATGATCAGATCGACATCGCAACGTCGACCGACGCGCACGGCCTGCACGCTGCCGCGCACGCCAAAGTGCTTCATTGCGCCTTCGAACACACCGACCTGATAGGAGTTGCCGAAATTCCAAATCTCGCGCAGCTCGACCCGCGCACTGGTTTCGGTTACTTCCGCCACCGAGGCCGTGCCGGGTCGGATGGAGACTTCATACGCCTTCGTGACGAGATTGAGGGCGCGAAGCCAGCTGTTGCCGGCCACACTGAAGATCACCTTGCCGATCGTCGTGCTCGTGAGGGTCGGAAAGGCCAACCTCCCGAGCGCAATCATCCCTTCGCGCGGCGAGATGTCGGGGTACAGCACCTCCACCGCGTCGACCATCAGCCGCATCAGCTCACGAAGGGGATAGTCCTTGAACGAGAAATAGCGTTTGTCCGTGGGCAGGGCTGCGCCACGGCGCTTGAGCATGGACAACAGCGTCTCCAGATACATGCCCTTGACGGAGGCCTCCGGCGGGGTCTCGCTGATCCAGTCCTCCAGCTCGGCCTTGTCGGTCGCAAACGCTGGTCCAGTCGACTCAGACGCGAGCGGCGCGATGATATCGGAGACGTCACAGGTCATGGCGAGCGGCGGAGAATGTTCGTTCAGGTACAGGCTACAACATTTACGTCCCCCCCAGCACGCATGTTGCGATCTGGCCCGGCAGCGGACGAATCGCGCTGTGCGCAGTCGCCCGCTAGCGCGGCGCGGGCTCGGCACGGGTGACCCATTGGCCGGGCGAGGGTGTGCCGCGAGCGACCTGACGCCAAGTTTCGCCGAAGTCATCGGAGACAAAATAGTCGTCGAAAGCTACGGGTCGTGTGACGAGCTCGGTGAGCTCTCCAGGTTCGCTCGACTCGGCTCGGTCACAGAGCGCGAAGTGCAGATGTGGCGCGCGAGCTCCGGTGCTGCCGGCGCGGCCCAGCGGCGCGCCGCGCTCGACCACGGCACCCGGCGCGACGCGGGCACTCCGTTGCTGCAAATGGAGCAAGCAAGTCGTTTCGCTCGCGCCGTGCTCGACGCAGATCAGGTTGCGATTTCGCGCTGACATCTGGCCGATGGGTGGCGCCTTGCTCCCACCGCCGACGCAGCGACCGCTGTTGTCGTTCGCGAAGCAGTCGACCACTGACACCACTCGTCCGTCGGCAGCGGCCACGAGCGGCGCGCCCTCGGTGACGCGATGCGAGCCGCCCGGACGTCGCTCGGGGTTGCCACGCACGAAGCGTGGGTCGACGCGGATGAAATCGAGCGCGAAAGCGGCAATATCGTGATGACTGAGGGCGCTATTCGAGCCCTGAATCACGAGCCACACTTGCTCCTTCGGAAACGGCAGCGACCAATGCGTCGTGTGCGTTGGCTCGGGCAAACGACGCGCATCGCTCTCCGCGTTGCCATCGCTCGAGACCCGCATCGTACTGGCTGAACCGCGCAAGCTCAGGCTCGATGGCGCGAGCGCTTGCTCATTCACGGTGACATCGGCGATGAAGCCGTAAAATTGGTCCTGTGGACCGTCTGGATGGGCGAGCCGTCCCAGGCACAGCTTTCCCCTCGCCGGGAGTGACCCTGCCGAGAGCTGACCAATCTGCGCGCCATCGAGGCTGATGGTGACGCGGGTTCCTTGGCGGTTCACGGAGAGGTGCCGCCACTTCGCGCGCGGCTGTCGCGGGACCCCGTCACGAAAGTCGTTGCTGGTGAGAACCGGGGCGGGCAGCGGGTAGCTGAAAATCGCGCCCCCGACCCTCACTTCGATGGCCGCAGCTCCGAGCGACGCATACGGCGCCAAGCCGATGCGGTAGCTCCCGCTCTCATCGGCGACGAGCACAGCGCGAAACGCTGCCTCGTAGGCAGCCATGAAACGCAGGCTGAGCTCGTGGTCCCGGTTCAGCTGCTCGGCATCGAAATTGGCCTGGGCGCTGCCGCCCCACGCCAGTGAAACAGCCCAATTCGTGCTCACCGTGACCTGGGCCGAGCTCTGCGCCAGGACGGGGTCCGCATTGAATCGACGCCCGGCGATGCGTCGGCGCACGAGCACGGTCGCGAGCCATGCCAGTGCTAGGACGGCTACGACGAGGACGATTTGCCGCGCGCTGCCAGCCGAGCGCGAGCGATGCATGCCTGGGCCACTAATACCGCAACAATACACTTGGGCGCAGCGTTCGCTAGGGGGTCACCTGCGCCGCTGGAAACACGGTACGAACCCTTTGGGGACCGCAGGCGGCGGTCTACACTTTTTGACATCGCCTCCGCCCGCACTAACGTCATGCGCATTTGGCGCATGCGCCCTGACGGCTCCGAGCAACAGCAGGTGACCTTCGACGAAGAGTACGGCGACTGGTTCCCGCACCCCTCTCCGGACGGCCGCTGGCTCGTGTTCCTTTCGTACGATCGCGACGTCGCAGGTCACCCGCCCAACCAACCGGTCTGCTTGCGCAAGATGCCGCTCGCGGGCGGGCCCCCTGAGGTGATCGTTCACCTGTTTGGCGGCCAGGGCACGATCAACGTGCCCTCGTGGTCACCTGACTCGCGACAATTCGCGTTCGTCAGCTACCGCCAGCTCGAAGCATAACGGGGCGCCTAGGGAGCACTGTCAGCTGGATCACCGTCCGCTGACTGGCTATCGTTCGGATCGTCGCCGTTGATATTCAAGCCATTGCTCTTCTTCGTGACACATTTGCCGTTGCTGCACGCCGAGCCGGACACGCACGGATCGATCGTGGTGTTGCACGTGTTTCCGTTGCAGTCGCCGTACAGCTCTTTCTTGCAGGCAGCGCCCACCGCCAAGCGATCCACGCACCTGCCGTAGTGGCTGGAGGCGTTTTGGCGGTCGTCGCCCTTACCGAATTCGCAAACCAGGCCCTGGGGTTTGGCGCAGTATTTGTAGAAGGGCCCGCCGCAGTCTTCGTCGAGCCCGACCGCGAGCTCATTGGGGGCCGGCGCTCGGTTCATGTTGACGCACTTGCCCGTGCCTTGGTTAATCTTCGGGTAGACGCAGATGTTGGCCTTTTGCGAGCCGGTGTCGCAGCGCACGGGACGGTTGGCATCCATGTCGACGACGCCGCACGATTCGCCTTCTTGCGCCACGGGATCGTAGTTGATTGGTTGATCGCACTTCTGAATCGAACCGAAGCCTGTCACATCGAACGAGTCTACGGCCACGACGGTGTCGTTGGTCCCGTCCGCAGTGTAAGGCTGAAGCGTGACGATGAGCTCGGCGGGCAGCTCGGCGCCCTTGTCGGTCGCGCACGTCGGCGACCACAGGTTGTACAACGGCTCGAAAATCGTAAAGTTGTCACCGCGTAAGTCTGGCGGCTCGTTTTCCGGCACTTGGCGTTCGAAGGTGTAGCCGTCGTTGGTCACCTCCCAGCCATTTGCTGGGCTCGGTTGCGCCGCGTTGGCCCAACGGTACGCGGCATAGATGAACGCCCGATGCGCAAATCCGCGCACGGTGATGGCGGTAGGCGAAAAGTGATAACCGGCCGTGACCTTCATGGGCACGTGCAAAAAACACTTCGGCGTCGTCGATTTCGCGTCGCCGATCAGTCGTCCCGCCGTGCGGTCCTTCACGTAGTCCGGGTTGTTGCGATCGCCTTCGTAAGTTTGATTGCTGAAGATTACCGCCACGATTCGATCGCTGGCATCTTTGATGGAAACCGTGCTGTCCTTCGGGCAGGTTCCGGACAGGTACGGGTGGTCGAGCAGCACCGTGCCTTTCGTGGCTTGTCCCCCGGCGAGTGAGTTTACGTCATCGCCTTGGAACGACCCATTGTTCCTTTCGTTGCTTTCCGGCTCGGTCGCTGCAGCGCTGCAAGCGAGTGCGGACCACGCAGACACGCACAACACCGAAAGCGCGATGGCACGCCGGCGCGATGGCGCGACAGGAGTGACACTACTGGAAACGTCGTATTTTGGGTAGATCATGGCTTCCTCGATGCGTTCGAATGCAGACCCACAGGCGCGAGCGCGCACCCTGGGCGCAGAGCCTCGACGACGCGCGCACCACAGCGAGCGTCGGGAGCTCCGTTCCTCAATCTAACCAGTGTCTAACGTCCCGCGATCGGGTGATGCCATTGAGCGCGGACCAACAAACTTTTGGCCGTCAGCGCCGAGCGCCGACTTGAAAGCATCACAGAACGTAGCCGAGCATGCAGCCTTTCTGTGAGACCCTACCCCGGCTGTTGTCGTAGCCGAAGTTGGTCCCGTTCGCGCTCGACCAACTGTACACGCTGCACGTATGCAGCACGCCTTGCCAGTAGTTGTCGCCGTTGGGCAAGCCGATGGTCCAAGGCGTGATGATGCTCGCTCCCGCCGCACTGGCGAGCTTCTGGCACTGGTCGATGAACATGACGCCGAAGTCTTGGTACTTCCAAGTATTGCCGTCGAAGGTGGTCAGGCTCGCGAGCGGCGAGTCGTTCGTTGCCCCCGACTGACGGTCACGGACGAGGTTGCAGTTGTGTGGATTATCGAGATCGTCCGAGGTATAGGTGCTCCAGGCACCGATCATGACCTGATTGCCCGTTGCCGCGCGGCTGGCAAACCAGCCCGGAAGCGGCCACGGGCCGATCGACGGACTCAGTACTTGAGCGCCGCGCTTGCTGGCCTCGAGCAAGCAGACCTTCCAGGTCAAGCTCGGGATCGAGAGCCATTCGAAGTTGCCGAGCGCGATGTCCGTGGACCCGTTCATGTTGCACGAGCCGGCGTAGGTCGAAAAGCCGGTCCAAGGCAGCGTGTTGTGACGCCCGACGAACAGGGTGCTGCTCCCGACCGTCGTACCGAAGGTCGCCGAGATCGTCGTGAAGAGCGCGTAGGTTATACCCGCCGTAGCCAAGCCTTTGCTCCCCGCGGCATTGCTGATCGTCGCCGCCGCGGCGTTGGAAGACGCCCAGGTTGCGCTCGCCGTTAGGTTTTGAGTCGAACCGTCGGTGTATATGCCCGTAGCGGTGAGCTGTTGCGTCGCGCTTGCCGTAACACCGATGTCCGCTGGCGTAATGGCGATCGAGACCAGCGTCGGCGCGCTGACTGTCAGCGTGGTCGAAGCGGTCACGCCGCTGAGCGTTGCCGAGATCGACGTCGTGCCCTCGCCCACCGTGGAAGCGAGACCTTGCGAGCCCGCGGCATTGCTAATGGTGGCCGTGGTCAGATCGCTCGACGCCCAGGTGGCAGCGCCGGTCAGAGTTTGCGTCGTGGCATCGGTGTAGGTACCCGTGGCCGTAAACTGCTCGCTGAGGCCGTTGGCAAGCGACGGCGCAACGGGCGTGACCGCGATCGAGACCAGCGTCGCTGCACTGACCGTCAGCGTGGTCGAGTCGGTCACGCCAGCGAGCGTTGCCGAAATCGATGTGGAGCCCACGTCCGCCGTGGACGCGAGACCGTACGAGCCCGCGGCATTGCTAATGGTGGCCTTCGTCGGATCGCTCGATACCCAGGTGACAGCCGTGGTCAGAGTTTGCGTCGTGGCATCGGTGTAGGTACCGGTGGCCGTAAACTGTTGACTGAGGCCGTTGGCAAGCGACGGCGTGACTGGTGTGACGGCGAGCGAGACCAGCGTCGCCGCGCTGACCGTCAGCGTGGTCGAGCCGATTACGCCACCAAGCGTCGCCGAGATCGACGTCGAGCCCACGTCCACCGTGGACGCGAGACCGTGCGAGCCAGCGGCATTGCTGATCGTGGCCGTCGTCAGATCGCTCGACGCCCAGGTGACGGTCGTGGTCAAAGTTTGCGTGGTCGCGTCGGTGTAGGTACCCGTGGCGGCAAACTGATAGCTGAGGCCGTTGGCAATCGACGGCGTGACTGGCGTGACGGCGATCGAGACCAGCGTCGCCGCGCTGACCGTCAGCGTGGTCGCACCGGTCACGCCCGCGAGCGTCGCCGAAATCGATGTCGAGCCCTCGCCTGCCGTGGACGCGAGACCTTGCGAGCCAGCGGCATTGCTGATGCTGGCCTTCGTCGTATCGCTGGACGCCCAGGCGGTGGCCGTGGTCAGGTTTTGCGTGGAGGCGTCGGTATAAATCCCTGTGGCGGTAAACTGCTGGCTGAGTCCCTTGGCGACGGACGGCGTCGCGGGGGTCACTCCGATCGAGACCAGCGTCGCCGCGCTGACCGTCAGCGTGGTCGAGCCGGTCACGCCAGCGAGCGTCGCCGAAATCGATGTCGAGCCCTCGCCCTCCGTGGACGCGAGACCCTGCGAGCCAGCGGCATTGCTAATGGTAGCCCTCGTCGTATCGCTCGACGCCCAGGTGGCAGTCGTGGTCAGGGTTTGCGTAGTCGCATCGGTGTAGGTGCCCACCGCGGTGAACTGCTGGCTGAGTCCCTTGGCGACGGACGGCGTCGCAGGAGTCACGCCGATCGAGACCAGCGTCGCCGCGCTGACCGTCAGCGTAGTCGAGCCGCTGACGCCGTTGAGCGTTGCCGTAATCGACGCCGAGCCGACCCCCGGTGTCGACGCGAGACCTTGTGAGCCACTGGCATTGCTGATCGTGGCCTTTGTCGCATCACTGGAGGCCCAGGTGGCGGTCGTGGTCAGGTTTTGCGTCGTGGCATCGGTGTAGGTGCCCGTGGCTGTAAATTGCCGCGTGAGCCCCTTGGCGACCGTCGGCGTGGCCGGGGTCACGCCAATCGAGACCAGCGTCGCCGCGCTGACCGTCAGCGTGGTCAAGCCGGCCACCCCGCCGAGCGTTGCCGAGATCGATGTGGACCCTACCCCGAAGGTCGATGCCAGGCCGTGCGAGCTGGCGGCATTGCTGATCGTGGCCTTCGTTGGATCGCTAGAGGCCCAGGTTGCGCTGGCCGTCAGGTCCTGCGTGGTCGCGTCGGTGTAGGTGCCGGTGGCCGTGAACTGCTGACTCAGTCCTTTCGCGATCGACGGCGTGGCTGGGGTCACGCCGATCGAGACCAGCGTGGCCGCGGTGATGGTCAGGGTCGTCGAGCCGACCACGTCGTTCAACGTTGCCGAAATCGAGGGCGAGCCCGCACCCACGGTGGACGCCAGCCCTTGCGAGCCCGGGGCGTTGCTGACGGTAACCAGCGATTCGTCGCTCGATGCCCAGGTCACCTGGCTCGTGAGATCGACGACCGTGGTATCCGAGTAGGTGCCGGTGGCGGCGAATTGCTTGTTGAGCCCCTTGGCCAACACCGGTGTTGCTGGCGTCACGCCGATGGACAGCAGGCTGGCACTGCTGATGGTGACCTTCGTGGAACCGACGACACCATCGAGGCTCGCGCTGATGGTTGCTTCGCCAACGGCGACGGCCGTGACCACTCCCGAGCTCGCGTTCACGGTCGCGACGCTGTCGTCGCTCGAGGCCCACTCGACCTGGCTCGTCAGGTCTTCGGTCGTTCCGTCGCTGAGCGTCGCGGTAGCCGTGAGCGTTTGCGTCAAGCCCTTCGGGATCGACGGCTCGGGCGGCGTCAGCGCGATGGAGTCCACGACCGCCGGCGAAACCGTGGCCACGGTGGACGCGCTCGCCACGCCCAACGTCGCGCTGATCGAACTCGAGCCGACCGAGACCGCCGTCAGCAGCCCATCGGCGTTGACGGTCGCGACCGCTTCCGAGGCCGAGCTCCAGGTCACCTGCCGGGTCAGATCTTGAGTGGTGTCGTCCGTGAACACACCCGTAGCAGTGAGCTGCTTTTCCAGGCCTTTTGCTAGAGTCGGGCTGGGAGGGGTGATGCTCAGCGTCAGCAGCGTGGCATCGGTGACGGTAACGGTGAGCGTGGCCGTGACGCCCGAGGCAGTCACGGTGATCTCCGTGCTGCCCACCGCGAGCCCCGTGACGGTGCCGCTGTTGGCGGTAGCTACTTCGGGGTCGCTGCTGGTCCAGGATGCGTCGCTCGTCACGTCTTCCGTCGTTCCGTCGCTGCTGACCAGCGTGGCCTGAACGTCGGAGGCGGTCCCCACCGCGAGTGATAGCTCGCGCGGGGTGAGCTCGAGCGCTACGGTCGCGGAAGCGCCGGCTTCACCTCCGTGCGCCGGCAAGGAGTCGTTGTCATCGCAACTGACTCCGGCGATGACGAATAGAACGAGCAGCCCGAGGATGCGGAGCAACGTCATTCGCTCATCCTCACAGCTCGGAACGGAACTTTACAGCCCCAAATCTCGGCTATCGCTCTGATACTGAGCAACACACTCCACACATTCAGTCTTGCTCAGGGACAAACGCAACAGCAATGGACACTATTGATCGGCCGACTTGCAACGCCGTTGCGTGAATGTGTGCGCCCGCGCCGCCTGACCGTGTCTGATTCGCGTCACTGCACGCGTTGGGCGTCGGGGAACTTCCAAGTGCCGGTGACGATTTCAGCTCGCGGCCGATAGAGACGCACCATGTAATTCCAGCCCTTCACGATGGGCAGGCAGTTCGGGAGCTTGCCGTCGCAGCCGCCAAATTGGACGACGACCGAGCCGCTCGCCGACTTCTTCGCGGTGATGTCGTTGAGCGTATAGGCGTTCTGCTTGTTGGGCTCGAAGAAACCCGCGGCGTTGTAGACGCTGATCGACCAGAAGCCATCGACGGGCACATCCTTCACGTCGAGTCTGTAGATCGTTCTGCCGTCGTTCTCGGTGGGCGTCACGTTGAGATAGATGGCGTCCTTGTCGGGGTTGAGGCCCCAGCCTAGCGCGGTCACGATCAGGTGCCGGACTGGATCCACCTCCGTCCTGCGGCCAGCAGCGTGGCGCCAATCAGGCAGGGTCTCCCCCAACGCCAGCAGCGCGGCGCGCACCTTCTGATGGCTGGCAACATCCCAATGGGGCACCTCGAAACGACCGGGGCCGCCAGGCTGCTCGACCTTGACCGTATCCTGCAGGGCGTTGACCCGCGCCACGTCCTTGGGGTCGTTGGGATCGGCCAGGATGCGGATCGCCGCCAGCGCGTAACGCGTGCCGACCTGCGCCCGCGTGAGGGTGTGACTGCCAGCCCCGTAAACGACGGTGAACGTGTAGTGGTCCTCGTCGATCACGATCATCGTCGAGAAGCGCTTGCCCGTATTCGGAAGCGTGATCGTCACCGGCCCGGCGTCGAGATCAAACACAGCCGTTGAATACAGCGTGTCGCGGTTGCCGCGCAGGACGGTGCGGTTGTGATAGAACTTGCCAACGCCCCCTTGCGCCACCAGACCGGTGAAGACAGCATCCGATTCGGCGCGGATGAAGTTGTCTGCCGTCACCCGGACCGCCTTCGGCGCTGGAGCCTGTGCGAACGCCGGGCTTCCAGCCAGCACGAGTACTGCGAACGCGAGCTTGTTCATTTTGCGAGTCCCGCGAGGAGCATGAGGCCAACGCGACTGGTACCGGCTGGAGTGTACACGGCCCCGCGCCCCTGAGCATCGAGGAAGACTCGCGTTACTCGCTACGAACGCTGCGCGCTGATCGCGAGCATTACTCGGTCCAGAAGTCCTGGACCATCCACACCTTGCCCTCGGGCGTCGTGTAGAAGCCGCACGCGGTGTGCGTCGAGCCGCCGGTCATGTTGTCGTAGTGTCCGCCTCCGGGCCCTTCTGCCCACATCATGTCCAAGCAGCCAGCGAGCGTGCTCTCGACGTTGCGGTAGCCAGGGCATTCGTTTTGGGCGACCCCCTTCCACTTTTCGACCTGGTTCAGACAGGCATCGAAAGCCCCGTGTGCCTTGCCTGACTCGGAGTCCGATTTGGCCTGGCCGTCGACGCACGGCTCGGCAGACGCCAAGCGCGGGATGGGCGCGAGCCCTTTCGTGGCGCGCAATGCGTTCGTTCGCTCCACACAGCGGATCCGCGCGTCGCCGTACGGGTCACCGCCCGCAGTGTTGGAGCTGCCCGCAGTGTTGGAGCTGCCCGCAGTGTTGGAGCTGCCGCCCGTTGCACCGAGTCCGCCCTGCGCCCCGCTATCGTCGCTATCGCTCCGGTCAGCGCAGCTCAGCGTCAGGCCAACGCAGAGCAGTATCGGTAAGTAACGCATGCGCTCAGCATCCCACGAGAAACGGGCCGCCAGCCGTAGACGGCAGCGCGCAGCTGCAGATCGGTCGCACTCCTGCGTACCCCCATCCACGCTTCGGCACGCGCAGCCGCCGCACATTGACGACACGGTTGCTTTTCCTCAAGCTGCGCCCCCATGGCGTTCGGAGCGGTCCAGCGGTTCACGGCTCTCGTTTGGTTCGGTATGGGGCTCAGTTGCGCGAATCACGCGCCGCCACCTGCTCAGCCCACGCTCGCTGCCTCTGCACTACCAGGAAATCGCGCACCGCAACCGCCGAGCCCCGCTCGAGTAGCTGCACGGCCGAAGCTGCGCGTCGGGACGAGCGGGGACTACGCACCTTTCTCGACTCGCGACGCAGCCGGCACGGCACGCGGCTTCGACACCGAGATTGCCGCTGCGCTGGCGCAGGACTTGGGTTTCGAGCTCGAGTGGGTGAGCTTTCGCTGGCCGACGCTGCAAGCTCAGCTTCAAAATCGCGAGTTTGACCTGGCAATGAGCGGCGTCACCTGGCAACCCACACGTGCCGTGACCGGCTATCTGACACGCGCCGTCGCGCGCGGTGGTCCGTGCGTGCTCGGTGATGAGCGCGCGGCGCGCGTGGCGGTCAATCGCGGCGGCGTGTTGGAAGCCTGGGCGCGCGTGCACTTTGCGGGTCGTGAGCTCGTGACCGTGGATGCCAACCAAACGTTACCCGAGCTGCTGGCGAGCGGGCGCGCGGGTGCGATCGTCACGGACAGCTTCGAACGTCAGGCCTTCGAACGCCCGGGCTGGAGCGTGCGCTGTGAGCCTGCGCTCGCACGCAAGGTGTACTGGCTCGCGCCCGATCGTTTGGAGCTGGCCACGCCGATCGAAGGCTGGCTGCGCGCCAATTCCGCACGGATCCAGAGCGCTCAGCAGCGCTGGTTCGGGGAACAGCAGCGGCTCGACGCGCTCGGCCACCTGACCGACATGCTCGCGCGACGCATGGCCTTCATGCCGTTGGTCGCAGGCGCCAAAGCCAAGCTCGGCATGCCGATCGAGGACTTGCCGCGCGAGCAACTCGTGCTCGACTCGGCGGCAGCCAGCGCCCGGAAAGTAGGCTTACCCGAAGCCGCAACGCGCGCCTTCTTTGGGCTACAGATCGAGCTCAGCAAGGCAGTGCAGCGGCGGAGCAGCGAACCGCCCACGCTGGACCTGGCGCAGCAAATCCGACCCGCGCTCAACGAGCTGGGCGACCGCATCCTCGCGGCGATGGCCGAGGCGCGCAGTGCCGGGCAGCTCGCCAATTGCTCGCTCGCCGATTTGGACCTGCTGTCACCGTGGTTGAACGAAGGCGAGCTGCAGCAACTCCGGGACAGCCTGCGGGCTTTCAGTCGCTAGTCTGACCGTCCTTGCCAGCAATCATCGACTTCGCTGAGCTTCATACGGCTGGCCTCGCAGTGTCAGGTCGGGAGCGCTTTCGAGAGCGGATCGAGCACGATGGCGCGCCTCGGAGCGGCGCCAAGAGGTTCGGAGAGCTCTTCTCTCAGGAGCACGGTCAAGGCCTCGGTCACGTTGCGACGCAGGTCCAGCCGGCCGGTGATGAGGCCGATTTCACGCAAGGGGGTCGGGCCGCTGAACGCGCGTAGCTGCGCCTCTTTCCGTTCGTCGTCTAGGCCACGAGCCACGAGCGCCGGCAGCACGGTCGCGCCAAGGCCTCTGTCGATCAGCTCGATCAAGGTCTCGAAATTGCCGCTCTCGAAATGCACGCGGCTCTTCTTTTGCTCCGAGTTGGCCTTACAGTAGCTCAGCACCTGGGTGCGAAAGCAGTGGCCCTCGGGCATGACGAAGAGCTCTCGTTTGGCCAGCTCCTCTTGTTGGATCTTGGCCTTTTTGAGCAAAGGATCGCCAGGCGGGAGATAGGCGAACATCGCCTCGAAGCCGATACTCATCTCGACCACACCCGGGGTTTCGAGCGGGATGGCCGCAATGCCGGCCTCTAGCGTGTCGGAACGGATCCGTTCGATCATCTCTTCGGTCTTCAGTTCCTCGAGCGAGAGCTGCACCTTCGGAAACTTGGCCAGGAAGCGCGGCAGGAAGAGCGGAACGATGGACGAAGACAGCGAGGGGATCACGCCCAGTCGAAACGCACCGCTCGGATCGCTCTCTTCGGCGACGATGCGGCCGAGCCGCTCGGTCTCGCGCAAAATGGTGCGCATCTGTTCGAGCACTCGCGTGCCGTCCGGGGTGGGCAAGACGGGCTGTCGACTGCGATCGAAGAGCACCGTATCGAGCAGCTCCTCCAGCTTGTGGAGTTGCATGCTGAGGCCCGATTGCGACACATTGGTCCGCGTCGCGGCGGCCCGAAAATTTTGAGTCTCGAGCACGGCCAGCGCGTAGCGCATCTGTTGCAAGGTGACTTGGCTGAGATCCACCCGCTCAGGATGGGCGTTCCGGCCTGTTTCGACAAGCGCTGCGCCGCGGGCCTTGCCCAATTTGCCAGTATTTGCGCGAGTTTGGCACTCGTCGCGTTCACTTTAAGTGAACGCTTCCCAACAATGTTCGATTGGAGTTGTTGGGTGCACGTGACCATGATGCAGCTACCGATGACGGAACTCCTGTTTGGGGGAAGCTCGGGAAAGGAACAGAAAAGAAATGCCAATCATCAATAGCGACGTGAAGCCCTTCAAGGCCACCGCATTCCACAACGGCAAATTCGTCGATGTCTCGAACGAGACGATCAAGGGCAAGTGGTCCGTGTTCGTGTTTTATCCGGCGGACTTCACCTTCGTCTGCCCGACCGAGCTCGAAGACCTCGCCAACACCTACGGCGAGTTCCAGAAGCTGGGCGTCGAGATCTATGGCATCTCGACCGACACGCACTTCGCCCACAAGGCGTGGCACGACACTTCGGAGGCGATCAAAAAGGTCAAGTACCCGCTGGTCGGTGATCCGACGACCACGCTGTCTCGCGCCTTCGACGTGTTGATCGAAGAAGAAGGCCTCGCGTACCGCGGCACCTTCGTGATCAATCCCGAAGGCAAGGTCAAGCTCGCGGAGATCCACGATAACGGGATCGGCCGTGACGCGAGCGAGCTCTTGCGCAAGGTGAAAGCCGCTCAATACGTGGCCTCGCACCCGGGCGAAGTTTGCCCGGCCAAGTGGCAAGAAGGCGCGAAGACGCTCAAGCCGTCTCTCGACCTCGTCGGCAAGATCTGAGTCGACG
>Ga0247779_1000342_pt1 | contig 31672 bp, 34 predicted proteins | sample UWRJL221509R5_FD_179925 | JGI IMG/M metagenome (GOLD analysis project Ga0247779, IMG submission 179925) | Plant litter microbial communities from Arlington Agricultural Research Station in Wisconsin, United States - UWRJ-L221-509R-5 | ecosystem: Environmental > Terrestrial > Plant litter >...
CCGACGTTGACGACAGCAACTGACTACTATAACCATACTTACTACTATGGCAAGCAGCGGTTGACAGCTCGACGGCCGCGATATTGACATTCGGCCAAGTGCCCACATTGCCCATGCCGTGCGTGGCTTTTAAGTTCTACCTGACCCTTCAACTTTGAGCATGAGAATGTAGTGAAGCTGGGTAAATGCAGCGTAAACCTCTGCGTCTCGATAATCACCAGCGGATGAAAAGAGCGAGGGAGCGAGGTTGTCAATATCACTGCCCTGCGGTATCATGTGTAGGATAGAAGTATTCATGCAGACAGATGCATGGAAACGACCGTCCATATGATTCGGCGAATGTTCTGTTGGATTTTTTCTGGCATTTTGGATAGAATTTATCCTTGTTTTTTTTGGCGGTGGCGTGTCATAATAGGCAGGGTCCTTCCAAATTATTATTCTACTAATTCTTGGGTTAATTTGTTACTATGCATAAGTAATCCATAAGCATAACCATTATTGACGAGCAAATATTAAATGAGAAAGTTACGATTATCCGACTGCACGAATGCAGAAGAATATGACAGGGATAAATCATGAAATGGAGGGCGCCTCTATGTAAGGTCGTAAAAAATTAAATAGCCTGGAAAAATGGCAGAATATTTACATCATAACCAGTCAGAAAATTTGATAAAGATACGTACCTTGGAGCCCACCGACCCTGCCGCGTTGCCATAATCATTGCTTACTTATGTGTCTAAGTAAGCAGATGAATGTTTTCCTGTCGTCCTTGGGGATTACATATCAATAATCAGCCTATAGTAGTCAGTATCCTTCGGCAGACAGGCCGGTTAAGCGTGCGTTGCGTTGCTTTCGTTTGGCGCGTAGGGTACCAAGTAGTAGCCCAACCCGACGGGCCGTGGACTTCCACGGGAGGATTCCAGAGCAAGGAACAAGCATTCCAAATGTTTTATAAACGAACAAGGCTGTCGAAAAGAGGTCCATCTTGCATCTTGCCCTGCCTGGTCATTTGGGCCTGGCATCGGGCGAGGCAGGCACGAGTGCACCGTAAAGACACGGAAGAGAATCAAGAACGAGCGGGTGAATGACGACGCTTAATGAAGATGAAGGATGAATGAAGAGTCGGGATGAATTACGGCAGATAGGTACAGATTCCGAAGAGGGCCCAAGACGAGATTCAACCGAGAGAACAAAAAATGCCGACATAGGACTAGGCAGGTGGGAAAGATTGGCCTGGTGCGTTCCTGCCAATTATTGTGTTTCGTAGATTGTATGTTAATCGACATACAGAAAAGATTTGCCGTCAAGGGGTCTTTGGTGCGGCGAGGCGCATCCGTGCGTATGTACATACGCAATGTCGGGCACAAGGGCGGGTTTGGCGAAAGATGAAAGGTGTTATGGTTTCTTTCAACGCAGGTGTACGGTCTGCTGGAGAGTTACGCGGTGCATGTGGACGGTCATAAGTAGAGGGCAGGAGGCCTCAAGGAGATCATGATGCACTGTGAACTTTTGAACGGTTAAAAGACAATGAAGAATATGACTCGGTAGAGAAGAGCGTGGATGAAGCAAGGCAGAAAATAGACACATGTGTCCAAACATGATGCTCGAGCTCTGACACGTAGATGGGGACCGGGTCAGGTCGCAGTTGCAGTTTTGACGCGTTCCCTCGGGTAGATGACCATCTTGGACGCGTTTTCCAGTACACTTCAGCACAGGAATGAGCGTGTCTTGACGCTGCCAGACTGAGACGATGATCTATCAGTGATAATTTTTGGAACTGACGCGTTTTCTGTGTGAAAGTTGTCAGGGTGACTCACTGTGACCGTGTTTGGCTCATGTTGAGTTGACGGAGAGGTCGTTCGGTGTTTGGTCCAGAAGCGGAAGGAGCCATATCGGGAATGGTGGGGCCGCGTAACGATATGCTTATGTCAGCGGAAAGGGGGGGCCCAAATCTTTTATGATGACTCCTCTTTTCTCCATTGTCCGCTCATTATGACTTTTCGCCCTCTTTTTATTTAATCATCTCTACCTTTGTAAATCCCCACAATCCATGTTTGCCCCAAAGCCTCTCCAGCCTCTTATGGCCCAGCAATCCCAACACTCTTCGTTAATGGTCAGTTCTGCCTTTCTCGTCGCGTCGGCGCGTCGTCCTCATCGTTCTCTGCAGCATCTTGAGCGTCTAAGCTCACCAATACATCTCGACGGCCCTTTTTCTGCCCCACAAACTGTGAGTCGCGTAGATTCTATTTTCTTGCCTGTAATCTCATCGACGCGTCCCTACAAAGACATGTAGCGCCCGCAGAAGGCCAAGGCCCACGTCGAGCAAACGTCGCCGTATGGCCCCACGCGTCGAACATCACGCGTTTGACGAACTCCCATGGATATCTACATTAGAATCGGGCCCTGAGCTCCTCAACCCATGGGACATCGCAGATCTGTCTCTCATCCGAGACGACGCTGATCTACAACCATCTTCAGGCCCTGGCCCAGTGCGCAGACGGAAGACATCTCTGCGTTCAAGTCCAAGGCAAAAGAGCTCTGCATCGTCCTCAGGGTCCTCACCCCACCATCATTATTCAGTACACACCACTCGCGATACCTTACTCCTATCCACGCCGCCTGTACCAACACCTAGATCACGGTTCATCCCGTCCCGCGTCCTATTCCACAACCTTATGCCCATTTCCTGCGACTTTCGAACAGAATCACCACATCCGTGTATAACCAGCTCGCCAAGCAACTTCTGATTATGCTCCCACACATCACACTTTACACATACGCACAAAGGACATTAAAATCCATCCAACTGAACCATTTCTGGCGCCTTGCTCGTTATTACATCCATCTCGCCCCAGTTACCACACTTCCGACATTGCTTACGTTTTTTTCTCCATTCTACAACTATTCGCTGCTGCAAATCAGATTTCCCCCATGTAAATCTTTACATTACAGTCTTTGGTCCGCTACAACAACGCTCAGCAAACACCGCTTCAAAGCCCTAGCCTCATTTATAACGTTCCATCTGCAACGACCGCATACATCATCATCGCATATTTAATATATCTGCTCAATTACGATCCAGTCGCACGTCTCTTTCTCTGCAAATCATCAGCACATTATCGTCATCTCACATCCATCCATCACAGCTCTCAATGAAATGAATCACAAGATCGAGTCGGCAAATCCAACCATCCAATCTACCATAGCTGTCAAACAGACATAACATTATTCTGTCTCTCCAAAGCCGTCGCCTACATTACTGTATATTTGCACCATTTTTTATTATTTGGCCAGCTGCTACTGTCTCATCTCTATGTCTCTCCGCTACACGAAATTTTACACGAAACGAAATCCGAAATCCTTTCTACAATTTCGCCATATGTCATGTATCACATCCAAATTCTTTATGATCTCTCTTCCTTAGCCCGAAATTATGTGCCCTGCTGCTACTGCTCCTTCCCTCCCTGCTGTTGCTTTCACCTTTGCTTTTACACCCTGCTTTTCGAAAATCAATACTTGCTTGCACCCCGTAATAATTTATTCCGTCTCATTCGCTTTTGCCGTTGCTTTTTCTTGCCTTGCATCGTAACTCTTCCCTTTTTATATATTCGCCCCTTTTCTTCAGTGATCTATTCTTTCCCTCTTCTCTTGTTATCGATGCTATCTTTCAAAAAAAAAATCTTTATACTTTTAATATTGTTGTTTCTGAATATGTCGTTTCTTTATTCCACCCTTTCACTTTCTCCTTTTTTCCTCTTTACCATCATCACTGCAGCGCATGATTGTTTCTCTTTTCGATAACTCCTTGATCCCCTTCCACCCACCCACTTTACTTCCACCCCTTTGTCTTTCCAATTCAACCCGATCTCTTCGCTTTTACCATGGACAAGACGATGGTATCATCACTAACCCGACTTAACGACCTCGTACTATATCACCTGTTACTTCTCCCCCCTTTTGCGCTCTATGTATATCCCTTAATTGCAATGCCTCCGATTCGATTCCTCCAGTCATCTTTGTTTTCTCGTTCCTACTCCGCCTACTTACTTACCTTACTTCCATACTCCCCACGTCCTCGATCATATTAATCTTTGCAGCCGCCTTTCGGCTCGGACTGTGTACTTGCGTACTTACTTACATGACATGTTATGCGTATTTGGACATTGTTGTTTTTACTACCTTTCTCAGTGTTGAGTTACCTACATACATACATAGTATCTTCATCCTTTTGTCGACGTTGACGTCGAGATGAGGGGAAAAAAATCAATATGATATTTGCTGTGCATAAAGTTGTTGATTTGTTGAATACATTCGGACAAGGAGATAAAGAAAAGCGAGCCTTTTTTTATTTAGGTTTATATCTAAAATACAAGGCAAGTTGGAAATTGGAATATGTGATGCGTACGCGATGTGAGGTTTCATACATTTGAACACTTTAAGAAGAAGAAAAAAGAAAAGGGATCATGAAATAGTGTTCAGATGCTCTCTCAGCCCCTGGCCCTGCATTCGGATGTGATGTGATGGGTTATCAAAAATACAAAGGAAAGACAGATAGATAGGGGAAAATCACCACAAGGAGTCGAGGACCGAGAACAAACAAAGAGCAGAAAATAGGACGAATATCGCGGTAATGATGGTGATCCCTTTGAAAATCTACTTTTGCAATGCAAGGAAGTCGAAGGAAGGGTGCGTGTGTATTTTTTGCTGTACTGCGAAAATGATATCGGGCAACCATATTGATTCGTGCTCAGCCAAGAGCGGCAAGTGGCGCGAACCTGCAGGCCTTCAGGAAGGAAAGGTTAAGGGAAAGTACGAGACGAAGCGAGACGCGTTTATTAGCGCCGCTAAGCATAACCAAAAGATGCTGCCAGTCCTAGGAGGAGTAAACACGCCTAATCCCACTGGCCGAGTGTCAGCGAGTCTAGATTGAAAATGAAATGTCTAGTCTAGTTGGATGGGACAAGTCAAAGAAAGAGCGACGTCTTTTGGAAAGGCCGCTCGCATTTGGTGTGGTGCCATGTATAGACAGATAGACAGACAGGTATTGGCGGCGGTACTTGAGCGTTAGCTGATACATACTGCGGGATTTAAGAAAAAGACGTAAGTAATAATAACGCTGCGCCGACGTCCGAATAAGCGAGGCCAGGATTAATGACGTTCGCAGTAAGTCGGTGTCGTCTTGGACTTCGCCGCAGCAGCTATGTAGGTAAAGCTGCCGTACGGCTTCCCGATTTTCCTGTTATGCTGCTGCCTGCCATGATGTGATGGAAGATCACTTGCGTATCTTCATACCAGCGGTCAAAATACGTATGTATGTCCCTATGGCAAGGTAGGAATAACCCCAGTTTATTTTCTGCCCATTGCCGTTCGATCCTTCTTGTTCTGTTCGTAGACGACGAATACATGCTGTTCCATTGGCGTTGTTCGGAGTAGTGATGTCGACGACTTTCAAACATAGAGCATGTTGTATTGTGTCATATTATCATAACAGTATGCTTTTTGGAAGTCAGAATCAAGACTGCGGCCGGAAGTGTGAACCTTGTCGTCAGAGGTGAGTGCTGCCCGTGGTACTTGTCAACTGAAATGCTGGGCAGTGTGTCATTATGCTTCATGCTCAGTGTATAATCTTTCCAAGGGATTTTCGCGAGCAAGATTTGCCGGCAAGAGCCTTTTCCATCGAGCCTTCCAGAAGAAGAAGAAAAAAGAAGGAGATTGCCACAGAGTATACATCAGAATCACAGCTTGACGATGATAATTTGAGGTCGTCGTAAATAGGAGGTTGAGACTGAGGTTGGCTGTTCAAGTCATTGATGAACGCAGAGACGGCAGATCCCGTCACAACTGCCAACTCCGATTGACAGCACACTCTTCTCTGTTCTTCATGCTCATCTCTCTTTGATTCTTGTATTTATTTCCTCTCGATGCTGACCGCATGTTCCACGGCTCATACGCCTTATGATGCGATCCATGACAAAGAACACTGATGAATTAGAACACATTTTCTCTCGAACGGAGGTCATCTTGCAACATGATCATGACGCGGACGCAGTCGTCGTTCCTGTTTCTTATGATAACTTTGTCTTGTCACTTCGGCTCTTGGATGAATCAGAGAAGTCGGCCTCGATTCGTATGGGGCAATAGGAAAGACCTTCAATCAGAGATGAACCACAAAAGATTACAGGTATTCACATTTATATTTGCACCCATTTCTTTCTACGATTCAGTCATATGACAATGAATATCGGACGACTTCTCTGCCAATATTCAATACTTATTTCACTTTAAAATTGACCCTATGAGGTTCACCTAAAGAATTAACCACGAGCTTCGCTTGCATGCCTTGCCAGACGAAAAGCGTTAAAAACGCGTATTGCTAAGCCTTGGAGAAGCCTTAGAATCATACTTGGCGTCGAGCGCAACCACTCGAATGCGATTGCCATTGGGTTCTGCTCGATGTGCACTCGTTTTCTTGTCGATATCATGCGTTTCCAGCAGGTACAATTACACCCCCCATCATGAGGTTAATTCTGGGCACGCGCGTGGAAGTCTCTATTCATCACGCCCTGAGAATAAATATCATGGGAAGTCTAGCTAGGCTGTACGTATATTTCTTTGCCTGCCACCTCATGAAATACGGAGACATTTATTCGCTGTCGTCGGACGTTTTGCTACGTCGTAGATCTAATCAGCAGTTACGATGACGGAATTGATTAGATGAGATAAAGTTGCTATTTCGAGTCATAACTTTCCGTACTTAAATAAAAAATTGGGACAACACATTTGTCTCTTACTTTTACTTTCGACCTTACATCATGGCAGTAGAATCTAGAGTTATTAACTTTGGTGCAGGTCCTTCTGCTCTTCCCGTTTCCGTTCTCGAGGAAGCGGGGAAGGGACTCCTCAACTTTCAGGGGACGGGAATTGGCATTGCAGAAATCTCGCATCGCTCCAAGGAATTCACAGCATACCTCGCTGGCGTAGAGTCACAAATTCGAGTGCAACTTGGTGTGCCTACAACCCATTCGATTCTCTTCTTGCAGGGAGGAGGTACAGCACAATTCTCCGCTGTCGTACTCAACATGCTTGCCCGCCACCGTCTCTTACATCCTGAATTGGACGAGACCGAGCGCGTCATGGACTATGTCCTGACTGGTTCGTGGAGTAAAGCGGCAGCGCAAGAGGCTGGCAGACTAGCAAGCGGGGCAAAGGTCAATATCGCTGTTGACTCCCGTACACTTTCGCCCGATGGCAAGTCCTTCGACCGAATTCCATCGCACGACGCGTACGCGTTCTCGAAGGACCCTGCACTCATCTACTACTGCGAAAATGAGACGGTCAGCGGTGTGCAGTTCTCGAATGATGAAAGCACACAGGAAAGCTTCCCATTCCATCTCCTTCCTCAGGATACCCTTCTCCCTCTGGTCGCCGATTACTCTTCCTCGTTCATGTCTCGGCCTATTCCTCGACTTTCAGACCACGCCATTATTTATGCCGGTGCTCAGAAGAACATCGGTCCTGCAGGACTAACTATTGCCATCGTCCGACAGGATTGTATCGTTGACGTTGATGCCGCTGCAAAATTAGGCGCGGTCCCTGTGCCCACCGGACTCGCGTACAAGACTTTCGCAGACCAGAAGAGTATGCCAAATACACCACCAGTGTTTGCGGTATACGTAACTGGACTCGTCCTAAAGCGCAATGCCGAACTTGGTGGCCTGGCATACTACGAAGCTCTCAACAGGAGGAAGCAAGAAAAGGTGTATAAGGTGCTCAGGGAAGGTGAAGGAAAGGGGTTGTTGAGAGGCCACGTTAAACAAGGCAGTGGGAGCTGGATGAATATCGTCTTTGAAGTTCTTGGGGAGGGGGCTGAGGCGCGTTTCTTGGCTGGAGCTGAAGCAAGAGGCATGAAAGGTCTTAAAGGCCATCGGTGAGATACTGTTTTTGAAGCTATGCTAGTAACGGCGCTTATTCTATTAATTTAGGTCGGTCGGAGGTATCCGTGTTTCCCTCTACAATGCAATCACGGAAGAGGAGACGGATAAGCTCGTCGAATACATTACAGAATTCATCAACGAGGCGCCCACCCAACAACCACCTTTACCGTCTGAAATCGCTACCGTTCAAGCTTAGTATATTGAAGACGATAACATGGTTTGACTCTCAGAGATTTTCAACTCCTCAACTGTTATAAACCTAAACTCGTAACGAATCTTTCGGGAAAACTATATCTATTTTACGATGCATATTATCTTTATTCAAAAAGACATTCATCTGTCTGCCGATCTTCGTAGCATATACTGCCTAGAGTCTGTGTCTCTTTTGTTACACAAATTTCACACAGTATATGTCGCTAGAAAATGCACCATCTAACAGGATTCATACCCAAAACGCCCATGAGGGCCCGATGAGACCTATTGCAAGTAGATCTGTGCAAGTTACAAGACATCAGGACATCGATGATGTTATTACCAGTGTACCTGTGCCTGTGCCTCCATCAAACATTCCAGAGCCATCATCGACAAGGCAAAACAGTCTCACATGGTCACTTTGCCGGAGTGGTTAACGGGATCGCCTGCTATTAAATAGTAGATCAGCGGTTGGTCTTTGACCGCGAGTGTTCGAATCGCTCAGGTGACGCATTTTTTGTTTCTTTTCGCTACCAGACAGGGAAAGGCCTGACGGCAATTTGTACATTCTCGTTTCTTCTTCGTTCTACGGAGAACCTGAGGATACCAGTCGCACATATGTCCAGGTAAACTTTTGATTCGACATTACTTGACATTCATCAACATTTTTGCCGTCATGCATTGTCGGCTTTTGCTACTGGGACTGAAGCTAAGGAACCGGCAAACCTATGGCGGGTTTGACGAATAAAATAAATCATAAAGTGAAGAAATCATAGTTAGACATAATCATAGGAGACATAAAATCATAGATAGCATATAGAGTAAGGGGTATAGGTATATCGTCCGCAATGATATTGAACTCTTTCCCAGATCGAGAGGGAAAATTATGAACGCCAGAATAGACTGTCAGCAATGTCTCGTTCCTTTCGAGAATTAGCAAGCTCTTGAGCGCGTTTTCGACGTGCTTCTTCTACAACGGACCGAAATGAGTAAATAATCTAGCATTGCTTGGATGAGGAAGGTTCTTACTGCGAGCGACATTGGTATCTTCCCCGCTGTCGAGACGACGTCGGTTTTCACGCAGAATTTCGCTAACTCGTTCACTGGCTTCTCTGAGAAGCGTCAAGTCGGCTACTTTGGGCTCGTATGTCGTCGATCTGGGCCTGGTAGGAGTTATGAGCATAGCCCTGTTGAGGTCTGGAGATGAGATGTCCTATTGGATGTGCATTAGTGATGAAAGTAAAGTCGAAGGTGGAATAGAAGAAATTACAGAGTATATGGAGAACTCGAGAAAGTCGGTGTCGCGAGCGCATAATGTGCTCTCAGAGTCGTTGACCGAACTTTGTATGGAGTCATATGAAGAAGCGTCGAAGTAGGAAAGACCTTTGGGTAGTTGAAGATAGCCCTGGACATCGACGTACGTTGACGCTGTAAAGAACCAGCATAAAACATGTCAGCCATTAATTCCCCTAGTTTGTAAAATAAAGTGCGCACTTTCTTGCTCATCGACATGGCGTTGTTCTTCATTACGTTCCAATGAAATTCTTGGAAGTGGTGACGACGAGAAACCAGAAGCGCCAGACCACCCCCTGACGACATTCCAGTTACGTGGAGGGACGGGTGGACGACAAACTCTTGATAATAAACGTCCGATGAAGTCGACACCAGATCCTGCGGTAGAGCAAAAAAGGTCGTGCAGTGGCGGCATATAGTATACAGAGTGAACCACTAGTCCAAAGTTCTAACAGTGTAGGCGCTCAAGCATGGGCACAAAGACATAAGCGAGAAAAATACGTCTTTTTAATCTAGCGGGAAGTCTTACAAGCTTCATTTTGAATAATCCTAATAATCCTAAAGGGCTTCCAGTAGGGATCTCGGTTTGGAAGGAAATGTTCCTGTTAGCGTTCAACTAGCGGCTGATCATAATTCGACTCAAACGAAAGTAAATACGTCGTTAGTAAAGTTTCAAACAGGCTGAACAAATTCCACATCAGATTTTTTTAATATGTTACTCAAATATCTGCCCCATGGCTGAGTTGGTTACAGCGTCCGACTGTTAATTGCCTGTAAGGTTAACTTACGTAATCGATTACGTAATCGGAAGGTCGTGAGTTCGAGCCTCACTGGGGCAGAATTTTTGAACATTTTTCATGTTTGTGAAGAAATGCTCAGCAGTCGGATGTCTTTTCAAGTGTTGTACCTTTTTTAAATTTTGTTTTATGAGAACAACTTTCAACGCACGTAATGCACCATGCATAGCAGCTCCTGTAAAGTATATGCATTCCTCTTTTTTTACGGGTTTCGAGCCTCACTAGAGTATTTACTAAAATTATTTCCCGAGAATTCAGGGTTTACAACTATACCCTTAAAATTTCGGTAAATTGAAAACATATGTGCAGGATATGTAGCGAAGAGAGGTCCCAACCAACTAGTGCATCTAACGTACATATAAGTATTATCGATATTTTACAGTAAATGGCGTCCTTAGAATACATTACATCTCTACAATATCATGAACATCCACGGCTAGGTATATCCCTATATTAACCTGGTCCCATACCCACAACAAAGGTGCTCCGACCTCCGCGAGGTAAAACTAAAACTTTATCAGCACCGTGAGTCTGGTAAGTCTCGATACTAGGAACGGCCATAGAGCCCATTGTAATGGTGCCTGCAATGGGCAGCGCTGTAATTGAAATTTTCGGCAGCGAGAATTGGCCATGATGTAAAGCAATCAAAGTGATTGGGACGGTATACGTCTCTCCATCCTATGGCATGTCAGCAAAATGACTTACTCGAAGGCAGAAAATTATCAAACCTTGGCTATGAAATCTCCCCGTTTCGGTCCACTAACAAGCCATTCACGAACCATCTCCTCGATATTAAATCGCAGGAGATATTGCTTGTTCGTGTCACTCGAACTTGTACCCCAATGGAAAGATGTGTGGATGGTAAGATTTGCAGAAATGGGTTGACCAGCATACAATGACGGCAGCCGATGAGATTCTGACTCCTTTGCGTAAGGCGTCGAGATAATGCGAATGCCCGCAGCGGCAACGATCTAATTGCGGCTTAGAACACTCAATTATGGATAAACGCACATGCAAAGTCTTACATTCATGTATGGGACATCCACAGGAATTTTAATTTCCCGCCAGAAACCTATGGGACATTCGGGATGTCTGTGATCAGCTAGTCTCTGTAAGAGAATTCAGGCAAGTTATTAATAAATAAAAGGTCGACACTTACCTTTCGGGCGTCTTTTAGGAGGCTGTCGACTTCGGAATCTTGGTTCAAAATTTCGGGGACTACGAGCTCTCCTGTTATCCCATACATTTCCACCCATCCTGCTTCACTCTCCAATGCATCTATTAGCTTGCTGACAAGACTAATTCGATGATGTGAAGTAGCTTTGTGTTCCTCAATAATTTCGCGGACTATTGACTCGATAATAGACTCGACCTCTAGATGAACGTTAGAACGGGAATATGTGGCCTGAAAATGACTAACCTTCTCGCAGCATTCGGTATTTGATAGTGAGGGACAGTGACTCTCTTACCGGACCATTTGAAGAATCCAGCATGAAGAGAAAATTGGCAGGTTGCACAGGAGTCACTGTCTAGTTGCATCGTTTAGACTTTTTCCACCACATAATTTAACTTGCTTACCACAACTCGACGCTTTTTCATCGCTGGCTGGATTGTTACCCCATCTAAACCATCTGATGGTAGCTCAAGACTTGCATCCGCGATGCGAACATGTTGGTGACTTGTGGTCGATACCGTAAACTTGGATATCAATCTGACATTGGAATTAAAACATATTGCAGCAGATGACGGTCTTAAAGTACCTAGTTCCCCGGAAAAAGTCTTCAACGTTGACTGATACAGGCAAAGTGGTGATTAAGACTCTCGTAAACCGCGCTATTCGTGTAATCGAGGGCTCTTCGGTTGTAATATATTCTACTTCCACGTTGACTTTCTAAGAATGCAAATTGAGGTTCAAAGTCGTCATTCGGCATAGAAATAAACTAACCATGGCTGTAAGTGAGGAGGCATCAGAGTGAGGCACGAGGAAAGTGATATCAGTTTCTTCATCGACATCCTCCATCACAATCCCCTCGTCGTTAGGATTGAACACATCTAAAGTTTCATCTGGGGAAGATAAGTAATGAAAGCTTCCATCGTGAAACCAAATTCATCTACCTTCCACTAAAACAGCTTGTCGACATCGGAATGCAACTGAAGGTGATACTAAGCTAACATTCAGTTTAGCTATTCTATTTCTTCCCGTCGACAAGACAATCATGAGTGACTGGGGTTTCCCGAGTTCAACTGCGTCAATTCAAGTTAACCAACGACCATACATTGAACGGCGAAAGACGCACTTCGGTTAGACTGAGAGACTCGAACATTGAGAGCAAGTGGATCATGAGGTACTCGCACAAGAAGGGGGCTTTGAGACGAGGTGCCCTTATTAGAAGGTTTACGGTGACTCCATTGCAATAAAAGGCGTGAAGAGCGGGCTTCACTGGCCTCCAGGGTGAACGACCCGTAAGCTGACGCCTAATAATAACGGAATGAGTGCTGGTTCTGAAAGATAATACACAGATGGTATACCGGACAAAATAAAGTAAAAAATGATTTTCCAGGTGGGCAACTCTTTAAAGGCTCTGATGCATATCGAAACCTTTCGGAATCGCGTCCACTGACGGTGATAGCAAACTCGTCGATAGGCAGAACCTTGAAGATGGTTAGTAATGGTCACAAACAACCTCGAGATGACGTACACATGGTAAATGATTTGTCACAGATATATCGACGTACGACCCGTCGCGTGAGTCTGCTAGCCTAGCCTGACTTGATACCCGGATGGTAAGTAGGGGATGATCAGGATGAGCAAGGTCTGTGGGAAGCGAATGAGTATTGGTGTAAATAAAATAGAGATTTTAATGAATAATAACCGGTGTCAAGCAACTCGACTGACGTCCTGAGAGACTTTACGAGTTGTGATACATACTCGACCTTGTCGATCTCGTGCATAAGCATTTCTGAACCGATGTGTTCGACATAAGTCTTTAAGAAAGATAGGACAATGTGTATCCATTCAACATTCCGAGGTAAGTCTAAGTTGGCATGTGTATCCAGTGCCCTTGATAGCATGAAAGACTCGAGAGAAGTCCATAGATGAGGAGCGTAATGGGCCGGGAGAGAAGAAAATGTATTAAGTGCGGTTGAAAAGTTCCCTCGATGTCTGATACAGCAGTCAGCAGACGATGGAACAAAACGGATTCAAACTCTTACAGTTCCAGAGCAGCGAGATTTCCGTGCAGTTTGAGAGCAAATTTCCGCCTCCCGGACTTGGCATAAAGATCAATGACACGATTGGTCACTGCGATGTACAATTCGTAGAAGCCATCGCGGCTGTTAACCGCAGTGTTGAGAGTCTCGTTGGCAAACTTGATTTCTGTTCCTTCTGGTAAGGAACTACTCGATGAGATGGAAATGGAAAATGGAGGTGCTTTGGGAAGATGCCTGGCCTCAATTCCAATAACATCCAACTAGAGGAAATAAAGTTTATATACAAAGCTTGGGGTTCACATCTAAGAGCAAATACCTGACTACGCGCGAGGTCCAAAAGTTCACCCTTTCCTGAGTTGGCAGCTGAGGACTTTGAGGGATCAATCTTGAAACTTGTCGTCCAAGCACTGATTTGTTCTACAGCGCTTAGTGCCGAAGAATAGATCCAAGCTTCAATGTAGATGGGAGGGAGTGAAGACTGTAGTTATTAGTTACTGCTCGTTGTCATATATGCGCACTTACTTGAACCTCTCTCAGGCGGTTTCCGAAAGCTCCAAGGAAGAACCCAACTTTTTTCGTTATTTCGTCAATTCGTCCCATTTTAGCTAGAAGTTGGCATTGGCGTGCCAGCAGATATATCCGGAAGTCAAGTACTGAAATTGTATTTGCCAAAATGTAATCTCGGTAGGGTTTTTTGGTTATGGATAACAACGGGGAAACATCATCTTGAGGGTTAGATGGTATAAGGGAGCCAAACCATGACATGTTCCTGTCCTTCGAAACTTTGTGGAATGCTGATTCCAGTTCGTCGTACGGACTCAGGGCTTCTTCATAAAGATTCATACCCTCGAATGAGGAAGCTAAGCTTTCCTGATATCAACCAGTAAGACGATGAATTTGTGTGTATGAGTATAGTAAGCTTTTAGCGTGCACATACCTTTAATATAAAGAACGTACAAAAGTTCCAACCTGGCATGGCCTGCTGATTCTCTGAGCGCTTGACTTCCTCGTGCCTCACGTTTATGACTGCATCAAAGGCAGAAAGTAATCCTTCTTTAATTTTGTTCACAAGCTCGGCCCATATAAGGGGGTTCTCATTTCCAGTTAGCCAGTTTATTTGCACAACGCTGCCAAAAAGGTTCAATCAACTTAACAATACCCCGTGAGGAACACGTACCGATCTCTTTTCTGAGAATTGAAATCCGTCCTAAGCTTGTCCAAAACAGAGCCTTTTATCTGGAAGAAGTGGTTCGTCCCCTGGCGCATAGGGTCTGGCCGAACTATTTGAAGAATGATCCATTCTTGGTTCTTCCGTGAAGTAACACTCGTATGCCAGTCCTTGATTTGCTTCTTGAAGGAAGTCCGATATGTCTCCAGATCATCGTCCTATACCACATAGTAAGAAAATCGCAGAACTCTCAACCCAGCGAGGACATTCACCTCGCAATGCACAATAAAGATATGAAGTAACGGTTTTTCCAGCACCGTCACCGGAACTTGTGACGCGTGTTCATCTCGCAGGGATTCGAAGGGTACCAATGTAACATCGAGTTCTTGTATAGTGCGTACGATACCCTTCCGTGTTGATTTCCAATGAATATTTTTCAGCGGTAATTGCGAGATAATGGCAGCATGGACTTTGTTCCAGTTTGGCGATCCTAGAAATATCGGAGGCGCAGTGTATGACACGAGGACGCGCTGACCGGATGAACTGGAAGAAACAGACATAACAGTTGGAAGAAGTGACTTTATATCATTCAAACCACTTGTTATGCGCTAAGGCAGTACAGTGTGGGCATATAAGTATAGACGGAGGGATATGGTAATGATGATGCGGATAGGTACGACGCGCGGAACATTTGCATGATAATGTAACCGTGGGAATTTATTCCTGAGATCAAAACTTTTCTGAATACGTTGAGCTTTCTCCAACTTTACTCAGAAATAACAAAATGCCGGGCCCAGAAGACGCTACCACATCAAAGTCGGAGTTTTCAACGTCCCCAGCATCATTCAAGTTGTTGGGACTGATTGACCCTCTTCTCGAGAGCCTTGAAAGAGTGGGATATAAGAAGCCGACAGACATTCAAATCGAATCTTTACCACATGCTCTGGAGGGTCGAGACATCATTGGAATCGCAGCTACTGGATCAGGGAAAACAGCCGCTTTTGCTTTACCTATACTTCAGAAGTTATGGGAGGAACCTAAAGGATTATTTGCGTGCGTACTTGCCCCTACCCGTGAATTGGCCTATCAAATATCGGAGCAGTTTGAAGCCTTGGGTTCTGCCATGGGTGTACGATGTGCGGTCATCATTGGTGGCATGGACATGCCAACGCAGCAAATAGCTCTTGCAAAAAGACCTCATATAGTTATTGGGACACCTGGGCGTCTGCTGGACCACTTGGAAACGACTAAAGGGTTCAGCTTGAGGAGTTTGAAGTTTTTGGTGCGTCGCTGCAATGCATCTGCCTTCATAGACATTTGAACAAGACTTAGGTACTAGATGAGGCCGACAGACTTCTCAATCTAGAGTTCAGTGAAGCTATAGACAAGATTCTCAAGCTCATTCCGAAAGAGAGGACGACATACCTTTACTCTGCCACAATGACCACCAAAGTAGCAAAACTTCAGCGTGCAAGTTTGACGAATCCTATCAAAGTGGAAGTTGCATCAAAGTTTGTTAATTCTCTCTCTTTTGCACCATTCTGCCATTCTTACTTGGTCTACAGATACCAGACGGTGGATACCCTATTACAATATTATCTTTTGATGCCCTTTATAGACAAGCAGGCATATTTCATCTATCTTGTCCATTCTCTGGCCGGAAATTCAATTATCGTCTTCACTCGGACCAAATCCGAGGCTCAGATGTGCGTCATCATGTCCTGTTACAACGGCTCTAGCTTGACAGCAATTTTAGGCTTTCTATCTTGCTCCGCATCCTTAGCTTTGCTGCTGTACCTATTCATGGGGATATGAGCCAAAGTCAAAGATTGGGTGCTCTTGCCAAATTCAAAAGCGGGAGTCGAAAGATTCTCGTCGCTACAGATATTGCCAGTCGGTCAGTCAAACTCCCCTAGCATGTACACCGATTTGTTAAATGTGCTACAGAGGTCTCGATATCCCTTCAGTCGATGTGGTTATAAATTATGATGTTCCGCAACACTCAAAAGATTACATCCACAGAGTCGGACGAACAGCTCGAGCAGGTCGTTCCGGCAAAGCCATCACTCTTGTGACACAGTACGACGTAGAACTAATCCAGCGTATCGAAGAGGTTATTGGCAAGAAGATGATTTTGTACGAGACGGAGGCTGAGGATATCGCAGCTCTCAAGGAACGGGTAGGAGAAGCTTCGAGAGCAGCTAAAGTCGAAATGAAGGATGCGGAATCGGCTGGTAAAAAAGGTCGTAAACGTGCAAGAGACGAAGTCGGCAGTCGTGATGATAAGGATCGTGATGATGATGTCGTCGAGGCGGGAATGCCCATAACGAAGAAGTCGAAGCATAGAAGATGATGAACCATTCCAAAATACCGCCATCTTTGCGCCTGTGTTTATTAATTATAGCAATTATGTGAACATCACTTCATCCTTATACTTCAGCTCTTTCGAATGCGTATCTAAAACAATGACCTCGATGCGCAGGACTTCTTTATCGGTCTTTCTCACGGAAACGAGGCCGGAACTTCTGCCCGTCCTGGCTTAGAACTGCTTGATAACTCGTGTGCGGTGGAGAGAAAACTTACATCTTATCCACAATACTTGGCAACAGGTGAAAGCTATCGAGCTGATGTAGGTCATCATGTCTCATCTTGTGGTCCCCAAACTACTATAGTGAGCTTAATCATTTAGGACCTCTCTGGAAATGTGCTCCTGATGTTGAAATTCCACAACTTTATACTCGCCCCATGATCAGTACTTCATGTGAAGTACAAGCTAGATTGAAAGCTTCTGATTATCATTACTCTGCTCTGCATTGGGCTCACGGTCCGAGTCGCGTCTCAGAGGTATTAAAGAGCTCAAGTTTTTCTTCGTATTCCTTCAGAGACAAGCTCCAACCTCTTATGAACCAAGCACCACCACAGAAATTTTATGAAATGGAATCCGTGTGTTCCATCTCGGACCTTTGTTTTGGCATTTTTTTGCTTACTGTTTGCTTCGACAGGTCGTTAACACTCCCCTTAACCAGGCTTGTGGCCTGACCGCTGATGATTGCAAGTGCACGAGCACGTATGTTGTGTTATTGACGATATTTGCGTATACGATTTAACCGAAACATTTCGCCTCATCAGCTGTGGATGCAAAGCAGGGTCCTGCCAATGCAAATAATGGATTTCTCGAGCCTCGCTGAACACTACTTCTCCGCCAACAAAGATGATTATCGCAGTATCTTCCTTTTTGTGCGAACAGATTACTACGTTGATTTCTTCTCTTCCACTTGCTGCACCATTATAACACCTTGTATTTGTTATTTGATATCTAATTATGTTACATTGTGAGGAATGCAAAATCATGGCATTTTGACGGCTATTCATACAAAAAGTCTGTACCAGTCCGTCATTAAAGTGAAATCCTATAAACTAGACTACAAAAAAGCAAGCATATGTATGTACATCCCTTCAGTAAAATATAATACTACAAAATCTTTATCAATCCGGCACTTCTTCAGTAATCCAACATAACCAATGCCCAGTCATCATGTCTAGATAATGCAAAAATAACAACACCATATGACCGTCTGCCGTACCCGAACGTCCTGCCTTCGACTTAGAGGAAGGCAGGTCGTGTATAAATCAATAATTTATCATTCTCTACCCCCTCCGACGTCTAACCATCGAGATCGGCTATATCGTGCTCCGGTTCTGCAAAGTCGGATGTGTTTTGGTAGAGCAAAATGCCGGGACGCAAATTTCAGAATGTCTACCATATCCAAGTGTCAGACGGTTTTGAGGCCGATGATTATTTTATGTCCACAGAAAGGATAGCAGCAGTACAAGCGCTGCTTGTTATACTCCGATCCACGGTGCAAAAAACCTCCTCCAAGTCGCAGAGTCGTCGTGGTAAGTGATACCCGTGTTCTGTTCTTGGCGAGGCCTTCAATACGGGGTCGCCTTTGGGCAGCAATTCCAGGGGCGTTGTGTAATAAAATAGAGCGAACAGTCAGCACTTAGGACACGCCGTAAGTCTTTCCGTTTACATGCCCTCGAAGTCGAACAGGATTTGTTGACTGGTGATGCCAGTGCCTTCGCCTCCCAGGCTTCGTAATAGAGGATCAAGAGACGCAAGTTCCTCCTTGATCCCCGCACGCGCCAATTCATCAAGTTCTTTCAATAAGATTGATGTTATTTTCTGAATCTAATTCAGAAGAGAATATGACATCGGTGCTCAGATGGACGTACCTTGAGTTTACTATCAATTTTCAGCACCATCTCTCCTAATGAATTATTCCATCCAACGATTGGAGGGCTTGAGAGAACACCTCCTATCATCTGTGAACCAGACGAGCTATTTCCGGCATTAGCGATTCCCCACAAGCTTCCACTCATCTCCGTATCCTGAAGAGCTGATATGTTACTATTCGAGCCTTGCAAAGGTTGATGCAAATTGGGATTGGAATGTTGGTTTGGATTATTACTTGAACCAGCTAGCTGGCCTGGCGTGCTATCGCTCGAAAACAAGTACGATACGCCAGGATGCGGTGACAGCATCCCGAGAGGGCCCATCATATGCTGCGACGAATGTGGAAACGGGGAGGGACCTAATAACTTCGAGATCTTGTTGTAAACCTCAGACAGAACGTCAAGGAGCGATAGTAAAGTTTGATGGTAATCGAGGGGGAATGGCTGCAAAAGGTTAGATAGTGAGATGACAAGACCAGCACATCACAACTCACGATTGACGGGACTAGAAGAGAGGAGGTGTCAGCAGCGGTATCTGTGTATCCTCCTGCATATTCGGTCATCCCTGATGCCCCTTTCCTCGCGTTTTTTGGCTTGAATTTGAGTCGCTGGTTGTGTTCGAGTTAATCTCGTCGCTTCCTGTCCGTGTAATGGAACTCACCATTTTTGACTTATTATCATTTTCTTCTTTAGATTGATCATACTCAGTTATGGTGTTTATTAGACCTTTGAGAAGGTCGCTAGGTTGGTTTATATCCAATAATGTCGATAAAGACAGACCAAGAATGGCGAAGCGTTGAGTCCTTAGCAAGGATCACACATCAGCTTCCAACGTCAGATTTCCTACGCAGGATGGCAGCATACCGTTTCTTGATAGATGGATTATTGTTATTGAATGCTTTATCCAGCTCCGAACGCGAAATTTGGATAGTATGAAACCAGTGACTCCGACTGTGAAGAGCTTAAATATCGGCACCAATGACGCGGGGAGAAACGTACCCCTCGTGTATGTTCCTCAGGTAGGTGAGGGTTATTACTCTCTTTTGGACAGTATCTCGCAGATATTCGATGGAAGTTGACGTCGGTCCCTGTCCAAGTGGCGGACTTTGGGCGCCTGCCATACTGGAGCTAACGGTATCCGAATGCAATGATTGCGCATCCCATTCCCGCGCCAGGGGGGTAGTTGCCGTCGGAGTCGCGGCAGAAGCAAAAGAAAAAGTTGTAGAGTTCATCGCAGATGAAGACGCCAGACTTAGATTCAAGGGCGGGGGCACCGAGGAAGACGACGAGGAAGAGGGATTCGGCATGAACGAAGAAAGGAGATTTTGGGCAGACGACTTTCGACGCATCGTTGGGCGTGGCTGCTCTGTTGCATAGGTAGACATATTAGTTGAGTATATGTATGATATGATTCCTGGATAGTCCGATGGCCAGGTCCGCTGAAATCTCGTAGTACACTGGGACAACTGCGCTGAATTGTGTTCAGTACACGGCGCAATGGGCCTTGGCGACCGTCCTGAACAGAAGAATCACGTGATAATTTATTCTGATTCCTTGCCTTGAAATCTATTTACCATCTATCTCTTTCTTGATCACAACAACCATGGGAGACATCAACACCATCGCTAAACAGTTTGTGGACTTCTACTACCAAACCTTCTCTCAAGATCGCGCGGGCTTGAAGGCACTTTACGTCTGTCTTTTATTATCTCTTTCGATCCTGAATAACTTTCTGATTTCCTTGATCTCTCAGCGCGAACATTCCATGCTTACCTGGGAAGGCTCTCCCATTCAAGGAGCAACAGCTATTACGGAGAAAATCCAGGTATGCTGCTCACCGACCCTTGAGAGAGCCCAGCTGAATCTACGTCTCTTTCAGTCCTTGCCTTTCCAGAAAGTGCAACACAAAGTCACAACTCTTGACGCCCAGCCATCCTCCCCGAGCGTCGCCAGTCTTCTCGTCAGCGTAACTGGACTCCTTGTTGTACGACGAAAATGACATCCTATCAAATTTATCCTTGAGATACTAATGTCATATCGTAGGTTGACGATTCCGAAAATCCTTTGAACTTCAGCCAGGTCTTCCAGCTCATTCCCGAAGGCAGCACATATTACGTGTAGGTGCCTTGCCAAATTCCTGAACCACATTTTTATTGTCTTTTGATATAGATTCAACGATATCTTCCGCCTCAACTACGGTTAAAGATTTCCTAGAAGATAACACTGAACTTTTGTTGTATCATGGGTAATTTACAAAGACTTCACTTCTTAATGCTTTTTGCGATTTGTGACATCAATTGCCCACCGAAATACGACCAAAATACACGAACGAAAACCAAAGGTATGTGTGAAATCGCCAACATCAGGCAAGAGTCATCATTTCCTCAAACCTGGATGCAGCATCGCACAAAGCATAAAAAGATCTTTCCAAATATGAAAATATTTTCCTTGACTGACTGAAGCAAAAGATATGATCCGCGTCATCTCGATGGTTACCCTGAAGACTGGAACGACACGCTCCACCGATCTCTACGTACGGTTGGTTCGCGCATAGCACACTGATACTGACACAAATTTTACCCTAAGTTCACCCTCCCCAAGGAGCACGGATCATTCATTCATTCAACACATCACAATCTGATCAATGAATAGTTTGGAGAAAATTACAAGATATAAATTTTACTTCTATGGTTAATCGTGGAGAAACTGATGTATTTGAAGGCATTTTAATCACACTAAATCACACTGAAATGAAATGGGTATGAGATGAAGTAAGTAGGTAGATGATAGGTGTCAAGAAAGCAAATTGCGAAATTGTGATGCATGGTTAACAATAACTATAGAGCATGATTGAAAATTTTCCTAAATTAGTACATTTCTATATGGTAGTAAATAGACGATTCCTCCATATAATCACAATTCAGACCTTCAATTACTTGAACAATGATAGTCGACTGGCCGAAGATGCTTGGTGGGCAATAGCATCAGGAGTAGTGCCCGTACTGTTGTTTCCAGCGCTGAATAGTTCTTTGCAGGTTGCCAAACCCATGTTCACCAATTCATTGCCAGCCTTGATAAAATAGTAGTCACCTAGGCATCCAATGTCCAGATAAATGAGGGATTAATTTGAATAAAAGGATAAATCACAAACCATAGACAATGCCAGTCAAAAAGTTATTTGCCGGCCAGTTGACAGTTCCATTCGATAATAAGCTCTGCCACGACGGATTCCAAGCCAAAGTAGTAATATTATTGAGGATTGTAAGCGCGCCGTCAATCCACTGCTGCTTGGCGTCCTGTGCTGTCTCTTGCTGAGACAGCAGTAGCAGGCCGTTTACCGCAATAGTAGCAGCTGAGGAGTCAGCTGGTCGTGGAGCAGGCGTCAAAGGGGCATTGAAATCCCTAACGATGATCCCGTCAGTGAAAGACAATAACCGTCAGCATAGGGTACTTCAGCCTACCAAGGTACTATGCCATCCGAAGGAAGGTTAGTCAAGAAGTATGTCGCTAGTCTACGTGCAGTGGTCAGGTAGTCTGTCTTGTTTGTTAACCTGTACACTTAAAAATAAAACGTTGACTTTGAGCAACTGTCAAATGCAAGAATGCGATAATACGCACTGTTTGCAAATCCATAGATCCCCCATGCCTGACCTCTCGACCATGTGCTATTGTCAGAGAATCCTTGCGCCGTCCTCTTCTTTATAACACTTCCAGTGGTGGAATTGTATTCGATGACATGCCATGTGGAACCTGGACAATCATTATAATTAGACTTACCTTATTGCGAAAATCATGAGTGTCATGGGATGTCAAATACGTACCATCGTCTCGGATGTGGTTCTTTATTGTCGTGTCGGCATGAGACATGGCAATCTCGCGCAGGGTGGCATTCCCCGTTAAATCTGCAGAGTGAAAGAGGACTTCGAGGTTCATCATATTGTCAATGATAACCTATGGAGGTATTGATCAACAAAAGTTGAGTTATGGAAAATTAAGATTACTTACCTGGAAGTCGGTCGGGTCGGACGTGTCCCAACTTCGTGTACAACCCACAACAGGGTTAAAACGCGCCGCCAGCATGCTCGCGAAGTTATTGACAGCTTTTATCGCGGTTTGGTTAGTCGGGTTTCTGTATTCAAGGGTGAATTGTCAGTATCTCGGGAACACCCAAAAGAAATAGCTATTCACATAGCGAGTTCTTCAACAAATGGGAAACTAATGAACCCAACGTCGTGTCCGATGCCGCTGTTCGCATTGAGTGACAGCAATCCGTTGCTGGCAGACCTTCCTAACGACACCCAATCTGCCATTGCAAGCCCATTCGCCGGCGTTGACCCACAGAGTGTCTGCCTGGTATTCATAGCATAGGCAGTGGCTGGGAAGAAACCTGAGGTCCATGTATTAGGAGAGAAGAATAACCATTTTCCAGCAGAGGTATCGGTGTATTGTGGGTATTGGATAGGTGCTGGAAGGGTATTGAAAGCTGCTACGACTTTATTCGGGATGTCAGAAGAAAAGAGTACGTCAGAAAGTGCTGCTGTTGCTAATACATAACTCTGCAGCGCAACACAGAGGGCCTGCCCTTTGAACATCATAAGTTCAAGTACTGGGAACTTGGGAAGAGACTCGAGAGCGAAGCGAAATGAATTGATGGCGCTTTCTTTTAAAGCATTAGCACTAGTAGGGCCTGGTCGGACCGGGACCACTGCCCTCTGCACTCCTGGAAACCGTAAACACAAGGTCAAGGAAGAAGAGAAGATGAACACAACATCGACATCCACAGAAACGTTCTCATGTGATGGTCTATTATGAGAGTTTACCGAAGCGCTGTTTGTGGCATGTGACGCTTCTGACTGAGGCTTTTTGGATGAATGCATAACACCGTAACTGAATTGCTTCTGCGGCTGATATATTTTTGTTGGAAAGAAAAGCTATAGCGGTCCGCTGCTTATTTACTTTCTCAAGATTCTTATAAGGCGACGAGACGCGCTCGCATACGCACCTGTATATGTGCAGCAAGCTTTCTCCTGACCTCTCAATAGATTCAACAATTCAATGGTTGCAGGCGGCGAGTGCCAGATTCTATACCATATATTGCGTATATATTCGAGTCATGATTGAGGGACTGAGGTGTTGCATAGATAGCAGATATGACAGCGCAGCACTAAGTAAAGGCTGTAAAGCATTATCGCAGTAAAGAGCAGGAAGGACTTTGGCCCCTTTTGATAATCTTTGTTTGGCTCCGGCTTGCGCAGCACACAGCCTACCCTGCCGCCTGCAACTTGTACCTCATTTCCTTCCTTTATCGCAAACTACTGCGTATTTCCTCTCATTTCACTCACGACCTACCTTCAAAATGGCTGCAGCACCAACAGGACTTGGTACAGAGATTGTTAATGTCATCAACAAACTGCAAGATGTCTTCACTACCATCGGTCAAAACACAATAGATTTACCCCAAATATGCGTTCTTGGGAGTCAGAGTAGCGGGAAGAGTAGTGTCTTAGAGGTTTGTATCTCTTCGTATCTGCAAATATGCCTGTTTTCATGGCGATCGACCCATTGATATTCAGAACATTGTCGGTCGTGATTTCCTGCCTCGTGGTACTGGTATCGTGACGCGGCGTCCTTTGGTACGAGACTCCTATTTCTGTTGGAAATGCTGTTATTTAGTTTCGCATGAACAGGTCCTTCAACTGATTCATAGAGCTGCTGGTAATACTGGAAGTGAGTGGAGACGTTCAACGCAATATCGATGTTCTGTGACTTAAATTGGCCAAAAGCCAGCAATGTAGACAAAACTAGCGATAAAGCAGCCAATGCAGATGAATGGGGTGAATTCCTTCACCTCCCCGGAGAGAAGTTTTATGACTTTCACAAGATTCGTGATGAAATTGTTAAGGATACTGAAGCGAAGACCGGGAAGAACGCAGGCATCTCTCCCCAGCCCATCAATCTTCGAATTTATTCTCCCAATGTCCTTACTCTTACCCTCGTCGATCTTCCCGGCCTTACCAAAGTGCCAGTCGGAGACCAACCACGCGACATTGAAAAACAAATCCGGGATATGTTGTTCAAGTACATCTCCAAGCCCGGCTGTATTATTCTTGCCGTCACCGCTGCCAACACAGATTTGGCGAATTCAGACGGTTTGAAGATGGCTCGTGAGGTGGATCCAGAAGGAACGCGGACAATTGGTGTCTTGACGAAAGTTGACCTAATGTGCGTCATTGAGACTTATATGCTTTTTATTTTTATTAAACGAGATCGTAATAATCAGGGACAAGGGAACTGATGTTGTTGACATTCTTGCTGGACGTATCATTCCTCTGCGACTAGGCTATGTTCCCGTTGTGAATAGAGGTCAGCGGGATATTGAGACAGGCAAGGCCATTGCTGCTGCTCTGGACAATGAACGCGATTTCTTCGAGAACCACGCATCATACAAAGGCAAGGCTCAATTTTGCGGTACCCCATTCCTTGCCAGGAAGCTCAACATGGTGAGATAAACAACTCAGATGCGCGGTTTGAGTGTTGCTAAAGTTTGCCCAGATCCTAATGCACCACATCCGTAACTCACTACCCGATATCAAAGCTGCTATTTCATCGAAACTGCAGAAGGCTAACGCAGAGTTGGCAACTCTTGGAGGTCCTATGGCCGACGGAAACTCCGGCAACATCGTGTTATCGGTCATTACCGAATTCACCTCTGAATTCCGGACAACCATCGATGGTAACACCAATGACTTGTCATTAAATGAACTTTCCGGAGGTGCCAGAATCAGCTTTGTATTCCATGAACTATTCAACAATGGTATCAAGAGCATTGATCCCTTCGATCAAGTGAAGGACGGCGATATCAGAACGATTCTTTATAACTCTTCAGTAAGTCGTACTACCGTATTTTACCTTTGTTTCAGGCAAAATGCCTAATCTCTGTTTTAGGGTTCAACGCCCGCTCTCTTCGTTGGAACAGCCGCCTTCGAGGTTATTGTGAAGCAACAAATCAAGCGCTTAGAAGAACCCAGCTTGAAGTGCTGCCAGCTCGTGTATGATGAACTTATTCGCATTCTTGGCCAGCTCCTTGGCAAAGTGGTTCGTATTACGTTTTTCTCCCCTGAAGTTCTTTCTAAAAAAAGTATTTACCAATATAGCAAGCCTTCCGACGCTTTCCTGCCCTGCGAGAGCGCTTCAATGCCGTCGTTGTCAACTTCTTCAAGCAATCAATGACCCCAACAAGCAAGCTTGTGCAGGACATGGTTGCGTACGTATTCATTGGCTCCATGGTGTGAATTCTTGCTCACCGTCTCATGTAGTATGCAAGCTTGCTACGTCAACACTACTCATCCTGATTTCATTGGCGGTCACAAGGTTGGTCATTATCCTTTACTCTTACCTTGAAAGACTTTACTCATTTCCTTCTCCTTTTTCCTTATCTTACCTTTGCCGTCGTTCTAGGCAACTGCTATTGTAACTGAGCGTATAAATGCCAGCAAACCACCTCCTCCAGGTGCTGACCCCAAGAACCCAAGATCAGTTGTCAACAACACCAAAGACTTGGATGTCGACCCTAAGAAGGAGGAACAAAGTTTCTTCGGCTCATTTTTTGCACCTAAGAATGGTGCTGCCAAGAAGAAGGGAGTTGCTGCTATGGAAGCTCCACCTCCTAGCATCAGGCCACAATCGGCCTTGAACGAGCGAGAGACGATGGAGACTGAGGTCATCAGTACGTATACTTTTTCATGGCTTTTGTTTTGTCCTTCCAGATGATTGATTTTGTCATATTTTCGTGTTGATCAGAATTGCTCATCCATTCTTACTTCAACATCGTCAAGCGCGAGATGATCGATATGGTTCCCAAAGCTATCTCCTTGACGCTCGTCAACCACTCCAAAGAGAACCTACAAAGGGAACTCTTACAAGAACTGTATAAGCCAGACGTTCTGGATGAATTGCTCAAAGAGAGCGACTTCGTCGTCAGCAGGAGGAAGGAATTACAAGCCTTGGTGGCAGGACTGAACAAGGCTGAAGAGTGAGTTTTATATGTCGGTGTTTTTACATTGGAGGCTGACATTACTTCCTTTTAGGATCGTGGCTGGTGTTTAAATATGGTCCAGTTGCTTCTCTGTTTTTAGCTATTTCTTTCGTCTTATACTCTTTCCGTAATAATATATTCCTTCGTCATCTTTTGCCGAGTCTTCCGGGTTCCACTCCTGCTGTCTGTCATGTCGTATACTCGTTCTTTCATCATTACCTCCTCCCTATTTACTACAATTACATGGCTTCTGGTTAATTTTTCGTCTCTTTGTCTCACCATCTTTTTACCTTTTCTTTCTGTGTCATCCTTAACAGCTGTTTCCATTCCATTCGCATTACCGTTCTTCCAAGTAGTATAAATACCCTTCAACTATATATACATTCTTACTACGGATTGTCAAATACTGGGTGTACTTATGCATAACCATTCTTCCTTTAAACATTGACTATTACCATTTTTTGCGTTCGGATAGATCCTTCCGTAAGTAAGTATAGCCTTCGAAGGTGATGAGGCAGTGATCTCATAATATCGTCGTACATTGCTGATGGATAGCCCGTAATCAAAGCAGTGAGTAATGAGTGAGCAAAGATGCTTATTTTTGAACTAGGAGAGATAGGAACACATTTTTATAACAGTGTGTAGGGAAGAATACAGATTGTCTATAGTAGTTTAGCTATTTTAGCCATGTGCCGGAGAGTAGTCAATCCAAGTACAGGTGTACGTGGTTTTGTCGACTCGAAGATATCATATGACCGCGCTAGATAAGAAGTTACGTATTAATAACGAAAGAAGTCTGCAACGGTTGACAAGAGGCGCCTATGTGGGTGGCTAAAGAAGTTCGACGTGTGAAGGTCCAAAAGGTGGATGCGAGAAGTTATCAGGTAAGGCGTTTATAAGCAGATGAAACAGCAGCTGGGGAAGTACGGAGAATCACACTTGGTCCAACAAGTCGATCATGATAGTGCCAGACAGACGAATAGTTCGGAGTAAGAGCAAATCTGCTATTGCTGCTGCCTGGGAGAAAGATGCGACATGCGCGGAAATCTGTCAACGGCAGATATAAAACGACCCAGCGCCTACATTTAGTTTGAACTTTGATCTGTAATCTTATCGATATGGTTGATTGATATTGCGTGATTGGTCCATTCATGGGAGAAACATGCCCAGATAGGACTTGGGTAATGCAAAGATAAGGGGAGCGCGAGAAATGGAAGGGTCGGCTGTCCGGCGATATGTAGTAATCACAGACCTGTCATAACGGATCCAGACGGGAAAGCCTCCTAGATGAATGCGCAGTGGTCCTGAATGAAAGCTACGTTCTGGTAGCGCATACCAAATCATGAAAATTTCACCTAAGAATTTGCTAGGAATGATCAAAAAAGCAGCAGCAACATTCCAGAGACTCTGAATGAATGAATGAAGAGGCTGACATAATCTGTGACATGTTTTTAGGCTCCGATTGCATGCGTTCGAATGGACGGTAGAAGATCCGACTGGGCTGAGTGGAAAGCGTGAACTGTAGAACTCAACGAGAGGCAAATGTTGTGGGCGCATTTTTGAGTGAGAGAAGGAAAAAAAGTCGAAAGAGATGAAATGTTTCCATTGGGGTTAGAGGGTTTGTTGTTGGATTGATGGGGTTGTCAGGGTTGGTTGCCACTCAGACGTGGCTCAAGTCCCAGGCGGCCATAGCGTAAATGCGAAATGAGAGGCATTCGATGGTGTTTGTGTATGAGTCGAGAGGATCGAGGAGGAAGACAAGAAAAAAAAAAAGAAAGAGAGGTGAGGCAGAGTTAGAGGCGGAGAGTTAGCAACGAGGCAATGCTACTTCGAGGGAACAAAGGAGGAAAGGTTTACGTAATATGAAGGATCTTGAATGTCGGAGTTTGAAATGGAGACATATATAAAGGCAGTGTTTGCAAATCGAATTAGCTTTCTTTCCCCCCCACTCAAACTTTCTCACGGTTCACCTTATAGAATTTTTTTTCCTGACCAATGTCTTTCGCACTGCCCGCCCGTCAGATCACCTTTGGTCGTACCAATGCCTCTCAACAGCAACAGCCTTTTCAGTTCCAGCAGCCTCAGCAACCTCATGGTGGCTTAGCCCTTCCAGGCGGTGCCACTGTGTACCAACAACAGCCTGCTACAAATTCAAACCTTTCTCTTCCTGGGCCAGGGCCATCCCCTTTGTCCAACTCTTTCACCCCTGCTAAACCACCTTCTCCTGCTACTGCTGCTCCTGTCACCGCCGCTGCCACGTCCAACGCCGTTGCAGGTCCTTCGACACCCCCCGCGTCGACACCTGTCCCTGCAACCCCGGCTCCTTTGACTTTGGAGCAGCAACATATCACCGCTGTTGAGGGCATTGTTCCTACCCTTCAAAACATCGTCGCCACTGTGAATCTCGACTGTCGGCTTGACCTCAAGACCATTGCTCTTCACGCGAGGAATGCAGAATATAATCCCAAGGTTGGTTCATATACTATTGTCTAACACGCGACATATCGGACTGTTGTTGTTTGCTCCGTTTATGTTTAGCGTTTTGCAGCTGTCATCATGCGTATTCGCGACCCCAAAACTACCGCCCTAATCTTCGCCTCTGGCAAGATGGTCGTGACTGGTGCCAAGTCTGAAGATGACTCTCGTCTTGCGTCGCGAAAGTACGCTCGTATCGTGCAGAAACTTGGTTTCGATGCCAAGTTCTCCGAGTTCAAGATTCAGAACATCGTTGGCAGTTGTGATGTCAAGTTCCCCATTCGCTTGGAGGGACTTGCTTACAGCCACGGACAGTTCAGCAGTTATGAACCTGAGGTATATTGCATCATTTCTTCTTTTTTTTCCTCCAACCTTTTTCGCTTATCGTACCCCTTAGCTTTTCCCTGGTCTGATTTATCGTATGATCAAGCCCAAGGTGGTTTTGCTCATCTTCGTGTCTGGAAAAATTGTCTTGACTGGTGCTAAAGTGAGTTTGTTTTACCTTTCTTTTTACCGAGACATTGCCGTATTCTATCTTCGTCACATTACTGGTCGCCCTTTGGACTAGTAGTTGATGTTGATTGTCGGACGATGTCTTGTCAAAGGCCTGACAAGCTTTTGTTACGATTCGGTGGACCCGGTTCGAATCCAGCCGCTGACCTTGTTTGTTCTCTCGACCTTCAGGTCAGGGAAGAGATCTATACCGCTTTCAACACGATTTACACCGTGCTGTGCGAATTCCGCAAGCCTTGATGCTTTTTTCATCAACTTGCGTTCGAACTCTCCCCACCTATCATCATCGTTGCTCACCCGCTCTCGTTGCGTCGATGTACGTTATGCCTCGAGTTGACCCCGGCTGTGGTCTTTCAAATCTGTCATCCGCACGAGATAGAGAAGCTGGCGAGAAGAGAACCCTGTTTCTCACTTAAAAAAAACCTCATTAATACTGTCCGGAAGAGTATGGATTGTAGTGCACGTCCCTTTTCCGCCTAGCCTTTCCTTTCACCTCCACATGTGTTTGAAAATCTCTTGGTCCTCATTGACTTCTGTGTTACGACATCGCAATTATTCTTATACTCGCAAATCTTTTTTTGTCCTTTTTTTTTTCGGTTCATCGCAATTACCATCATATCCCCCAACATCACCAATCAATATACATGTTTCAAGGACTCTGTTTGTCAACTCATACGTACACTATGTATATATATACGTATACTCAATCACATCTAGTAACAATAGTTCGTCTAATTGAAGAGAAAAAAAAACTTTGAGAACTTCATAATTAGTACTGCGACGTCGTCGCGTGGGAAGCAAGTAATGACGTGTCGCGACGTGTCTTCGAAATTTGTGTTCATGCTCATATGCTTATATTCTCAAGCCAATCTCAAGCCTTACCATGTACAGCGACATCAATCTGTATTGAACCACTGTTCTATGTTTTCCTGGTCCGGTTTATGACAGACTGCTCGACTGCCCCACGCAAAACGCAATCTTATGTATAGCATACATTGCGAAGCAGACCGCACCTCGTACAATTAGGTGAAACAAACCAATATGGTCCAAGACTCTATAAGAAAGGTCGTTTTGCAGCTTTCTATGTGCTCAGTTTTCAGAGTGTTTTCAGACTCGTGGTGCTGTACCGCGTCCCTGTTTGTTTTTCGTTTCTCTTTTTCTCTTCTCCCTTGAGTCTGGTACTCCTGCTGGTTCCCTTTGTCGAAGCCTCCCAAGTATGGTCAACATCAACTTTTCGAAATTTGCCGCCCTTTTCGCGTACGACTTGAAGTCCATCGCCTATAAACCCTCTGTGGGAGCGTCGTCCTTAACGAACTTGACGCATGGTGTTTCTGCACGATTTGTGTTGCCGAATGATGGTTCTGCCTCTTTTCTTCAGCCTGCTGCTGTTCCGATAGCTAGTAGTCCTACTAGTCTTGGCTCTGTGCAGAACGTATCAACTGTAGATAGGCGGAATAGGAGAGGACGGGGAAAACGCGCGACTTTTGCTCGAGATGCCGATGGCAACAGTGACGCGGTGGACGATGTGGTGACTACCGAGGAAGCATCTCCCCAAGTCAACTGTACAGTTGAACCATACGATCCTCCTCCGATCTTGAACCAAGAGTTCCCGCCGTATGACCAAACGTCGTCCAATGTGTTTCGGTATCGCCAACAGCAATCTGTTAATCTGGGATCATGGTATGGCTAAAAGTTGTTCGCATATGCCTTGAAATAAGCTCACTACGAGGCTTTCTAGGTTTGTACATGAAAGCTGGATGACACAATCTCTTTTTAAATGTGCTTCGGGACCAAAGGTCGCAGAAATAGATATCGCGAC
>Ga0247779_1000343_pt1 | contig 31573 bp, 25 predicted proteins | sample UWRJL221509R5_FD_179925 | JGI IMG/M metagenome (GOLD analysis project Ga0247779, IMG submission 179925) | Plant litter microbial communities from Arlington Agricultural Research Station in Wisconsin, United States - UWRJ-L221-509R-5 | ecosystem: Environmental > Terrestrial > Plant litter >...
GGAGGGGCACAACGAAAACCCGCTCCCAACAGTGAATTAAGGTCAGACGACGTTTGTCCCAGCGATGCCCGGGGGTGGGTAATGATTAAATGAAGCCAAGGACGTATTGCAAGTGCAGACACAAAGAAAAGTAGACGACGGAGTTCGAATAAAACCGGGTCATGGCATTCCCGGAAGGCTCACGTGTACAGATAGACGATAGATATTTATTCATTCGCACAGGAAGTAATGTCTGTCTGAGGAGTTATACTCCGATGCGTAGCTTTATAATTCAGTTGCCTCCGTAAAAACCCATACAACAGTCAGGAGAGCATGGATTACTGCTGTGCCACAGAAACCGCTGGATTATACTTCAAGCAGAGGTTGGACTAAAAATAGATATTTAATCTCTTGCTTCTGGATTAGCTCGGGAATGTCCGTTTTCTGAGAGTAACATATATATAACGAAGGGAATCGTATAATCTTACCTATTCTCTACAGAAAACCCACTGGTCATGATTATGTCGACTTAGGATGCAGGATATCGATGCGGGCCTGAGAGGCTACAGCGCTGGATCTAACACCTTCGCTGCATGTGTCCCAACCGTCCACTTTCAGTTCACCAGTCATATCCTTCTATCAAGATGGGAAAAATGTCTCGATAAGCCTGTGGCTTACTCCAATGGCCTTTACCTGTCTGTCTGTTATCTCGATTGCTGACGTCTAGCTTCCCTGTACTGTATTTAAAGATGTTTTATTGAAGTTTTTCGATGAAAAGAGATGAATTAATGGTCAGGCACTCTGTGGTTTCTTCTTTCATAGCTTGTCTTCACTTTTTGATTCGTCTGTATTACGTGTATCTTTTGTTGCAGAGCTTCATTAGACAATTTCGCGGCCGTGCGAGAGATTAGAGGGCTCTCCGTCAGGTCTGGTATATATACTAAGCTATAAATAACTCTTATAATCAAGCCCGAGGGTATCAGGGCATGAGGGTCATACACTCAGTGACTCTACTGCAATGTTCTATTTTACGTTTTCCTGAACACCATAAGGAAGGCTCGAGATGGTTGTGATTTTTATTATAGTTCGAAATGGAGTCAAATGTCACGTTTGTTGTTCTGAAAAAGTGTAGATTTTCCGAGTACTACATTACACGAGCGTTGAAAATTTTGGAGGAAGAAGTCAGAGTCGGACATAAGGGGTTTAAAGTGAGGCTGTAAGCACGAGGACAGTTGAACTTGCGAAGTCATTGATATTAGATACAATTGATACACAGGAATCACTTATTCCAATAGGGTCGAATCATTACTGCGAGTCGTACCAAAGATTGATTGAGCTTTCCATTCCCATACCATTAATAATTTGGGAGAAGCCTATGTACAAGTCCGCTTTCATTTCTTATGTAATCAACGGGCGCTAGATCATGATGCAAACTAAATGGTGGTGTGAACTCGCTTAAGTACTTCGGTATTGACTTTATTGACCAACTAGACTTATCGACGGATGGTCTTATTATGTATTCTCACTGGAAAGAGGGTCCGTCCTGGGCCACACGTTTTCTGCGTTCTTCTTTTTAATAAGGTACGCCCCTATTTCCAAGAGTCCGAGAGTTTCGTCCGATAGGTACATTCCGAAATAGATTTGACAGGAAGTTGACAGAATGTGGAGGTGAAATGGGATGCGAACAATTAACCAGAAATGAAAGCCGGCGGAGGATAAACCATTTTGACTGAAGCTACATATAAGGTTAACTGTTTCCAATAAACCTACTGTGAAAATTTCATGGTTGGAATTATGAAAATATTTGCAAGTAAGTAGCACAGGTGAAGGTGAATGGCTTGCTTACAGGTGTGCCGTAAACTGATCGGCACACGCGTCTTTCCAAGAGCTTCTTGGATTAATTCTGAGGGACAAAAGGCTTCGAAGTCGGGATTCTGTGAAAGTCGAGAACGATTAAGTGTGATAACACTGAACAGAGACGTCGAGGCATACGCTTCGGGTTTAATGATCAAATATTATCGATACACGCAGCATACTGCAGGACAGGTTAGAGAGAGCACTCGAGAACGGAGAGTGGTGTAAGTGCTGCCGGGCAATGCCGATGGGGCTTGGCGTGGACGGTTAAAGATCCGATGATGGGCGGCACGGAGTAATGACAGGTCTAGACCGAGGGGCCTGTGTGGCGACCAATCAGAGATGCCTGGGGTGTGGAGAGACCATCTCTCACGCGATGACGTCAGCAAGCAACTGCAGAAGAAATGAAGATTTTGTGTCAAAAAAGGAAGAAAAATTAAAATAATATCTGTCGTTCGGCGTGGAGCTACTCCCATCTCTCTGTTTTTGCCCATTTATGGATCAGCACTCTGTGTGCTATTCTTCATGCATCGTTTCCCAACTGACTTGTCCTATAATCCGCCCTCTGCAAGGAATGACGCCAGTCCACCGCCGCTGCCTCCTACAGACGATGCCATTGAGGCTATCATACAGCAGGCAACCTCTGCTAGACCGTCGGAAAGGCCTCTGAGGGATACGAGAACTCAGTTGTTCGTCGGTAATGTACGTTTCCGCCTTTTTCTTTCTGTAGTGGCCTTTTAATATTCTCTTTAGCTGCCTTACAGGGTTAGGTGGCAGGATCTGAAGGACCTCTTCCGGAAAGCAGGCACTGTGTTGCGAGCGGACGTGTCGTTGGGGCCCGACAATCGATCGCGCGGTTATGGAACCGTACTTTTGGCAACCGCTGAGGACGCAGGGCGTGCGGTAGACATGTTCAACGGGTATTCGTGGCAGACGAGGGTGCTTGAAGTTCGTCTCGACAGATTACTTCCAGAGTACGAAGCTCAGGCTCTTTCTGTTCCTGGCAGTGCAACTAGCTCTGGTCATATATCTCTGCCCTCTCATCATGGATCCTTTTCTTCGATCTCTGACGACCAAGATTTTTCCACGATCTATCACAGCAACAACGATCCGAATTCTTGTCGAAATCTTTTTGTTGGAAATGTGAGCTTTGCCCCACTTGCCGCCTTTCTATCCTACTCGGCACCCTCAGTCTAGACGTTAATGCGGTTCTTTTTCTTCCTCGTTTCACAGCTTCCGTTCCACTGCCAGTGGCAGGATCTTAAAGACCTGTTTCGTCAAGCGGGTACCATTCTACGAGCAGACGTTGCTTTAGGTCCGGATGGCAGGTCTCGCGGCTTCGGAACGGTTACTTTCGCAACGGAATACGACGCAGAACGCGCGCTGAGGATGTTCAATGGGTAAAGAATTTCTTTTCATCCTTGCTTCGTATTCTTATTACGGACTTTTAGTTACGAATATAATAATCGCACACTAAAAGTACATTTTGACAAACACCCAGCCGGAGCGCATGTATCTGCACCATCTGTGCCACCTGCGACTGCAGGTGCGAATACCCAAGCATATGCACCGCACGTGCATAACCATCCACCGCAAATGCAGATTAAATTGCCGCCTGGATTTATGTACGACTTCGGGCCTCCTACTGGCCCAAATTCTCCGTATGAGATGTTTACGCATCTACAGCAGCAGGCGCAGGCGCAAATGCTTCATCAGCCACAGGCTCAGCTTTACCAGAAACTAACCATGCAGCAACGACAGCAGCAGCAGCGACAGCCGAACATCTTCGGTCAGCAGTCGCCGTCGTTGGATATTGAGAGTCTGACGAACTCCCTTGCACATACCCATTTATCAAAACCTTCATCGAGCTCATCTACCACCATAGATAAACCTCCATCTTTAAGTACGCATACATCAACAAGTTCTGCGACTGGATCCTCCTCTGAACACTCGCTGGCTTCCACTTCGGCATCTTCTGTACCTTCTCCGAGTCAAGCTTCGCCTTTTTCACAGCAACAGCAACAACCGCCACAACAGATACAGAAAAATCAACAAAAGTCAAAACAGCCTCAACATCACCCTCATCATCCCGGCCCCATCTCTCTTCCTCCGCTGATGCCGACCTTCCCAATCTCCCCCCATACACCACTAGCACAGCACGCAATGTCATATTCTCCCCTGCATCACCCAAACATAGGATCGTCATATCAAATATATCATTCTGCACATCCTTCCACTGCATATCAACAACATCCGCAGGCGTCAGTGCTTACGCCCCATGGATTACCACCTATCACCCCTTCTATGCCGCCGTTCAATTTCTTACCGACAAGTCAACCTCGTCATAGCCCACAGTCGCAACGACGAAGTCACCGCCATCATCCGTCGTCCTCTTCATCAAACGCGTCTGGTGGGACTGCATCTGCTTCGAGCTCTGTCCCTCCTTCAGATCGTTCGTCTTCAGTGGCCCCTGGCTCTTCGTCCGCTCCAGGTGATCAACAGCAACAGCAACAAACGCAATACCAATATGCCCTGCCTAGCCCGCAATTCATGATTCCCCTTCCCTCACCAGGACTGTACCTTCCTCATCCTCAACCCTCTCCTCCCGTACACATGCGGCTTAACCTTTCAGGGATCCCTACGATGTTTTCCCCGGGTGTCGCAATGTCTCCAGGCACATTCTATGGACGACCAGGGGAGGTTTTGCCGAACCCGAACCCGTTCATTAACGCGGCTGTCGGTGCACCTGTACATGTGCATTCACCTACGGGGCATCCCACGCATGGAGCCTACTTCTACGCAATGTCCAGTCCGAAGAAAGGGCCGCCGACGGGGACGGAGCCAAAGGGGTACTTTGACCCTATGTACTTCCCGCCTGGTGGCGGCGATGTTGGAGGGAGTAGGTTGGTCAATGAGATTATGCGCGACTCGGTGTCCGAGGGCAAAGTGAAGGGGAAAGAAGAAGAGAGAGATGCTGATGGTATTAAAATAATTCCTTCGGCATCTGGGGCTGGAAAGTCTGCTGAGGCTGCCAACACCTCTAGTTCTTTGGCATCGTCACGGCACACCAGAGGAGTGACAGGAAGCGAGGCGAACGAGCTGACTCAAACGACAGAAAAGGAGCAACGTAACTTGTGGAATGAGGGAGCCACGATCTCGCGCACTCATTCTGTTGGACATGCGAGGAAACATGAATCTTCGGATGCAGCAGGGCCTGGCACGATGTCGAGAGGGAACTCTGACCCTATTCGAGGTGGTGTGGAATCCGCAGCTTCCCTTTCATTGACACCATCCCAATAATATGGATGGTGTATGTCGTGACACTGTCAGGCATACGCTTCTCTTTTTTCTTTTAGTATCGGCTACAAGTATAAGGATGGAATTCTTTTTTTTTCTATTGCTTTGGCTTATCTGTGATCCCTTTATCTGCTTCACATCTTTGGCTGTTTCTTATGCCTTACGGTTTCTCTCTCTTACTTATTCATTTTGTCTCGTCTCATAGTTATCATGCATACCGTGACCTGAGCAGTTTCTTATCCTCCCATGTATGTACACCCACTGTTGCCCTCTCAACATAGTCTTTAAAACCCACATAAACACCGATTGTCGATAGCTTATCACCTCCTCCTCATCATCATCCATCATCATCATCATCATCATCATTGTCTGGTGTTCGTGCATAATTTCATTTTTTGCATCTCTTGTCGTCTTATAGACTGGTTAGCTTTCCTTCCCCACTGCCATCCATCCTCCAATCAAAACTGCATGTACTGTAAATGTGCTTCACGTTCCCTTCCTTTCGTCACTTTGCGTTAATATCTGTATGTCTTTTGGTGGACTGGATATTGTCAGCTATCTCGAGCGTCCCCACACATTGTATTTCCTCCTTGTTTTTATTTTTGGACGCACTGTGCCATCGTTTGTTCTAAGTTCTTATTCCCTGCTTAAAATTATTTGGAGACAAGTGTTTAGTCCCCATCGACATTTGCATTCACGATATCATCCTCATCATCAAAGTCAATCTGGAGTCAGTCCGACCCAGAATCTCCAGATTTCTCAACCTCGGTGCGATGATAAACTCAAGGACATTGCTCATATGAAATATATTATTCATGTGCTGGTCTCCGAATATCTTCAGTGTTTCTGGGTGTTCTAGACACGCCAAAACATTTTGAGCCTTTGCATGGCCTTGTACATAATCGGCGTAGCTCGATATACCTGCTTCTTCTTCCATATTTTCAAAAGGGGGAAATTAGGTTGCGACAACGGAAATTTGGGCACTAGTTTCACTAACGAGACGCATTGACGAAGTGTTTCCAGCATGGCTGGGGTATTGGAGAAGAAAAAGATGACATGCGAGTCATTATATAATGTCGTTAGTTGATGAAGGGGGAAGACAGGCAGATGTATGGTCCCTGTAAAATATGTTAGCGAAAATGAGCGAAGAGAACCGAGGTAGCCTGCCCCAATGTTAAGAGTAACTAAAAGAGTAACCAAAAGATTTGAAGGCCACTGAATTACTAGGGCATCATGATCAATAGGTGCGCGATTATCCAGCATAGGTTTACTTTGAAGTGCGTCCTTGGATGTCAATTTCCCTAAGCGGCGCAAGCATGCGAAACGAGAGCTGCAGGTCCATATTCTTCGATCTCATGCTCAACTGCTTAAGTACATCAAGGAGCATTCCACATAACTTTGGTTTTGTGATTGTTTCCGCACCAAGCCAGGAATGCAGGGAGAGAAGCGCAGGATTAAGAAGTTTGCTGTTGGTGGCACTATGTGGAGCTTCATCCATAACTCATTCGTGCCGAGAGAGATCACCCTCCATGAGCTACACACGCGACCTAGTAGAAGGTAGAAGTGGAACCTCGGACGCGTGGATGACGCAGTTCCGTGACTGGGCAGACACCAAATGAAGATGTTTTAGAGGTTCTCTGGTGGTAAACGGCGAAGAAAAGACATCAGTACTTGGTGCGAGGAGAACGTGGTTTGAAGCAAAGAGCGCTCGAGGGTGAGAACACCTAGCTGAGATTTGTAAGGAGGCGATAACGATTCTATTATCATACATTGAGATTGTTTGGGAGGGAGGTAAGAATATAAAATCTCCGTCCGTTAGGATTCTAGGAAGGTACGTAATTCGTGTTCAGCTTGCTCAAAAATGGGGTTGGAGGAGTAGCCTCAGAGTCAGATGTGTGTTCTATCTCAGATAAACCCATGAGGGATGAGCGCTGAGCGTTCAAAGACAGTAGTGCATTCAAGTTGGCGGCAACCGGCGGCGGCTAAGTGATGTTGTCGACACACTTGTCACTTCATTGTCACTCTGTGCACACTTCATTCATGCTGCGACGTCTTCCGGTATCGGCAGCGCTGTAAGTCTCGGCATGCTGGCAATGAGAGATGACTAATCATACATGATCCACGTATTTGTCCATGGTTGTATGTGCTTAGCTACCAGCGCGTCAAGAAACAAAGAGCGCTTCCACCGTTGAAAACGTTTAACGAAGTCGCCAATACCCCATACGACCGCCCGTGCATCACTTAAACGCAGAATGGACACTCCAAAGCGTTCAGGGTCATCCGTTCCTAGTCCTACAGATTCGAAGCGCATCAAACTCACCGTGCCTCAACAAAACCAAGGCGCATCTCCCGTTGACCCAGAAAATGCACCGGGAAAAAGAAGCGAACTTGACCCCATCTCAGGAGGAGAGATTGGCAATCTCCCACCAGCTGAGGGATCATCATCACAGGGTCCAGAGACAGGTTCCGGAAAAATTCGCGTGTTGAAGGAAGATGGCGAAGAAGAAGGCGCCAATATACAGGGTGACGCAGACGTGTCGATGGCAGAGGGTGGGGACGACGAGGCAGACTCTGGGGATGAGAATGATGAAGAAGATCCAGCACAAATTGAAGCAACGCGTCTGCGGCTGGAAGAACAAGCACGTAAATATCTTGCCGCGCAGACGCATGAAGTTATTGTCCCTTCATATTCTGCTTGGTTCGACATGTCAAAGATCAATGCAGTTGAACGCCGAGCTTTACCAGAATTCTTCAACTCCAGAAACCGGAGTAAAACCCCAGCAATTTACAAAGATTACCGTGACTTCATGATCAACACATACAGATTACGCCCTACCGAATATTTGACAGTCACCGCTTGCAGAAGGAATTTGGCTGGTGATGTTTGTGCTATCATGCGCGTTCATGCATTCTTAGAACAGTGGGGTTTGATTAATTATCAGGTTGGTTCGATTTCTCTACTTTTCTACATATCAAAGTGCATATTGTAAACACTTTCAAAACAGATTGACCCAGAGCAACGACCCGCTGCTTTGGCACCGCCCTTTACTGGTCATTTCCGTGTTATTGTGGATACACCTCGGGGTCTGCAATCAATGCACCCAGGTAGAAGACCAAACCCAGTAACAGGCGCTGCACCAGGCGTGAATGGTTCCAAAGTCCCCACAGCATCTGCGGCTCCAGCGTCACTCGAGCTTCGCAACTCAATCTACCAGACGACTGCAAAATCTTCACGGCCTGTCAGCTCTACAGAAGCTGCCACTCTTGCTAACGGTTCATCTGCGCCTGTGAAAGCTAATGGTACAGGTTTACCGTCAACCGTTGCTTCGCATTCATGCGATACTTGTGGAGCTGATTGTTCTCTTGTCCGTTACCACTCTCTCAAAGACAAGAAGCTCGAGATCTGTGCTCCATGCTATCTTGATGGACGTTTCCCATCAACCATGTTTAGTGGCGACTTTGTTAAGCTCACCACTGCATCTGGCGCAATAACACAGGGTACCAACGACGATTGGTTAGACCAGGAGGTGTTGCTTCTCCTTGAAGGGGTAGAAATGTATGATGATGACTGGTCAAAGATCGAAGAGCATGTCGGAACTCGCTCCGCCCAACAGTGCATTCGCAAATTCCTCGAGCTTCCCATCGAAGACCCATATTTGAATACGGAGGGCGCTATGGGCACACTACGGTTTGGGAGAATACCTTTCGAACAAGCCGATAACCCTGTTATGAGTGTTGTTGCTTTTCTTGCTGGTGTTGTTGGCCCTGGCATCGCAGCAGAGGCCGCCAAAACCGCACTACATAGCCTCACAGATCATAGTTCGACGACTGTGGAAGAAGGCAACAAAGAGAAGAATCCTGATGATCAGAAAGAAGAAGACAAAATGGACGAAGACCAGAAAGAAGAATCCACCGCTGCTGCTGATGGAGGCGTGGCTTCCGAAAGGGAAAATTCAACTTCTCAAGCACAGTCACAAAAATCAAAGACTCTACCTCATTCCAAGGTTGTTCGCGCGGCCAATCTTGCTCTAAAGTCGTCCGCTAAAGCTGCTCAAGCTCTTGCCGACGCCGAAACTACTCAAATCCGAGGCTCTCTTGCTCAGTTAATCAAATTGACACTCACGAAACTGGAGCTCAAGATGTCTCAATTCGAAGAATTGGAAGAGATTCTTGAGGAAGAACGTAAATCACTCGAGAGCGCTAGACTCGGCTTAGTTAACGAACGCGTTGGGTTGAAGAGGATGTTGGAAGCCGTACGGGGTGAGATCGCCAGGAACGGTCTTACCCCTCAAGTCGTCAACGTGGCTACGCAACCTAACCCTCCTATGGGCACCACAGGACAGGGAACGATAATTACAGAGGTTCGAAGCACGAGTGCACATGCTGACGTCGGCCCATTCCATGATGGTACAACTCTGCAGTTGAGTTAGGTTCAGTCCCATAGCCTTTGTTATTTTGTATTCGTCTTGCTCGTCCATGCGGTGTATTATGCTGATGAACTAGATTAGGTTCATTCCAAAATTTAGTTCACTTAATTGTCTCTATTTTGTCGTATCTTTCCTTTCCTTTTACTTAACTGTTTCTGTTTTGTACACGTTATCATTCCTAAATATATGCGTCATTATCGACATTTCTGGATATTTAATCCTCTTTTTTCATCTTGAATTCGTGCTGTAACAAACACTGGTAGATTGGGAACGGTAACTTGAAATACGTTAGTTTATCTAGACTAGCATTACCAGGTATAAAATTTTGACAGATTACTACTTTAGTACAGAGCAGGTCGTGTCAGACAAATGGGCGAGGGTTGTGAATTCTTAGAATTATCAAAAAAGGTTGTAGTGTGGATCCACTAAGACCCTGTTAAGTGGCCATATTGCTTTACCACAGAAATTTTCGGCCTCTTCAAGTATGCCACGGCTTTCCTCGCTCTGTGATAACTCTATTGGATGATCCTCGGGAGCAACCTCCAAGTGTATTTTTGAAATGGGAAAACCGACTTGCCTGCGGCTTTCAAGAAACTTGTCGAAATCTTCATAATCCCCTTCTTCGTCAGCGAACGGAAACGTAAGCTCTCTCAGTTGCGGCCAAGGCACAAAGTATCCATCTGCGTTTGTACCAATTGTACGCGTGAGAGATCCTCTAGTCAATATTTTCATCAAAATTGATTCTGAGCAATATGCCCATGACGAGAAAAATATTACTGCTGGGAATATCGTAAAGAACTGTCGATAGGTGGCGGTGGATGGTTCAAATTCGATGAACGCCAGATGCTTCACGTTTGAAAATTTTGTATAATCGCCACTTTGCCATAGGGGATCTAGATCGCCTTCTTGGAGTTCCTTGATAGTCAACGACTCGAGAAATGGTGCGTCGATTGCCATCAAAATTCCAGAGTAGATATCTCCATCACTGCCCCGGATTCTCAATGAACGGAGGTTGGGGATGGGAATTGGATCGCGACGAACATGCCACGAGACAGGATCGATGATATCTCCATAAATTGAGAGGTGGGCAAGGCAAAGAGAACATGTCAGAATCTGGTAAAAGGTGGAATATGGAAGTGGTAAATGTTTAGTCTGATCAAGATGAAGGGTGACGACAAAACCCAATTGTGGTCGGAACATATGGAGAGCGAACCCTCTGAGGCGTACAAACGCAAGGTGTGGTGTAGGACCCTGAAATATTTGCCCAGCTCGAACGTCACGATGGATAGCATCCGGATTGAGTCTCTCGATATCCATCACATCGAGGGAAAGGTGCTGCAACCTCGGCACCGAAATATCGCAGAGACGCTTAACTATGGCCTGGCCACCACGGTATTCTTTGTCGCAAGTGAATATTAAGCTTCTCCAACGATGGCATTGGAGATTTACTATATCCATCGACAAAGCGAGTTCTGCTTTATCAATAAGGTGTTGGTCTGTTGTTAGCTCAATATTAATATCCAAGTCGAGCGACCCGTTTCGTTCCATAACCATCAGGAGCCAGTTGAACGAGCAGATAGAGTCAATCTGGATCGAAGTCCACAACTGGGGTGAAGAAAGGGCAATTTGGCGGAAATAGGAAAAACTATGGGACACAATGAGGTGGAATGCCCACTTTGGGTGTCTAGCACTTTCCTCATTCGTATAATCGTCGAGGTCGTCCGTCATCGCTTTGCCAAACATGAATACTTTACACCATATTTCGGGTGGAATTGAATAGACATTCCCTGTAGCATCATGCCTGTCACTGTCAGTCATATTGTCTCCGGAATTCTATGTTGATATTCTTAATAATCATTAAGCTCAATAGCAATCACTTACAAGTGAGTATTCTCCATCGTCCACGACCATTGCGCGCGTGATTGACGACATATTCAAGTGGGGGAGGGTATCGACCAGAAGTGTAGGTGAGAACACAGAGAGACAATCTCAATTGACGTGACAGGCAGAACTCATATTAATAAGTCGGGCACTTGGAGCATACGTCCTAGACTACCAGAAATTGGGAGGCCTAGAGTTAGCCCAAAGTTATAGTATAAAAGTAGCCTATGCAGACTCTGTTTGATTTAAAATTAGATGACACGTGACTAGGCCGTTACTTGGAAACTTGTTACTTGCTGACGTGAATGACTTGTGCCCTGGACTCCTGAATTACTTTTACCCATTCTGTTAGCTCAACTTCCTATTATTTCAAGTTGCTGTACTCAGAGGTCCCTCAGATTGACACACAGAAATTGTGCTGCTTTACCTTCATTATCATCGATGTAATACAGCCACCTCGAATTAAAGGACTACTTTTCTGTTGCTTCTTGTTGCTAGCTAAACAGCCTTTTCTACGGCAATCTCACAGCCTATTCTTTATATCATCACCTTGTCATCACCCGCAAATATCCTGAATCATAAAATATCGACCGCATGCTTTCGGCTATAATTATGAACTAATGGGAAGCTCGATTCCCCACCAAGCGCGGGTGGAATATCTCATGATCCTGCGCAGATCTTCTGTTCGGGCGTTCGGAACTTGGGCGTGGGATGCATTTATCTTGGAGTACTATAAGATGCTTGCAACTTTGACAGTTCTTTGGACCTTTTCTCATCACTTCTCCTGACCGAGATGCTACTCTTGCCGCGACTGCTGTGTATGCTTCCTCTCCTTGCGGTTGTCCATGCTAACATCGTGGATGATATTATCAAGGCGATTGAGAACGCGGTGGACTGTACTTCTTGCCATGCCTTGCTTACTTTGTTGCAACCCGTAGCTCTTTTGGGTGACACATTCTTCTCAAACACACTTGTCTCTGTGTGCAAAGTCTCTGGGGTAAGAGCTCCCACCTTCCGTCAATGTTAGCTAATTTTTCTCTAGGCTGAAGATGATGATGTTTGTCAAGGCCTTTTAACCGAACAGGGTCCTATAATTGCCCATGACTTACGGTCGATCTCGTCACTTGGACAAACAGCAACCAAGTTCTGCAATGCTGTCCTCGGTCTCTGTACAGAGCCTGCGGTGAATAAATTTACGGTTCCTTTCCCTAAGCCAGCACCTTCAAATCCCAAGATTTTTGTGTCAACTGAGAAGAAACCCATCCAAGTCGCACACTTTAGTGACGTCCATATTGATAGATCATATACCGTAAGATAATCCAAAGATGATCTTTCCAATTTTCCATTCACAACAGCCACATTAATATTAACAACAGCAAGGCTCTGATGCAAATTGTACCAAACCGATTTGCTGCAGGAATTTCGCAGACCAGACGGGACCAGTCCAGGTGCCGGCCGGTCCTTCTGGAAGCTTGAACTGTGATACGCCAACGACACTCGTGCAGTCTATGCTTCGCTCTGTCTCTGCACAGGGTACACAGTTCAACATTTTCACCGGGGACGTTGTGGAAGGTAAACTATCATTATATGTTCGCGTTACTAGACTCTAGTTGATCTATCTGATGGATGTCTCTTCTAGCCGCCGTCTGGCTTGTTGACGAGACGTGAGTTTATCATTTAGCTTGCTCTGATCACTTGTTAAAAATATGAGAATGCAGGGAGAACATCTCGGACATGCAAAAGTTCAATAACGAGATGCTAACTCTGGTTAATTCTCCTGTCTACCCCGCTATTGGTAAAATCTGATTTTGACATCTCGAAATGTACGCTCATCTTCAACTATCTAGGCAACCAGTAAGTTTTACTCATATGTCAATATTGCCGAAGTGCCACTGTAGCACCAAACCTGAACATTGTGACATTTGCTAGTGAAGCGGCACCCGTCAACTCTTTCCCGAGGAATACTACAAATCAAGGGCAGGTACAATGGGTGTTCGACACACAAAGTGCGGGATGGAGTGTGAGTATAGTCTTATCTATAGTAATCAGTGGACAGTGAATGATATATACATATCCATAAAGTCATTCATCGGTACTGCGGCTGCTTCACAGGTCCAACACATGTCTGGCAGCTACTCTGTTGTTCCTCCCGGAACCAACTTAAGGTAACTAGAAACCTTGATACTTTTCTTAATACCGACTTACCCTCGGAATTTTAGGATCATCTCTTTGAACACCATCTACTGGTACAAGGATAAGTGAGCATTAAGTGAAATGACGGCTTCGGGACGCGACTGACTCAATGCATGATCTACAAGCTTCTACCTGTATGACAGCGATAATCAACAGTAAGTTAAACATTGCATATCCCACGCTGTCTTGATCTCACGCCTGAAAAAGACCAGATCCGAATGGCGTCATTGGCTTCGCAGTGCAAGAATTACAAGCCGCAGAAGATACTGGCCAAAGAGCATGGATTATCGCACATATGCCCCCAAGCAGTGGAGATGCGTTCCATGATCAGGTATGTATACTAACCGCTGAAAGTCAATTACACACGTGCAGTAGAATTGATCTTTTCCTAGTCGAATTACTTCGACCAGGTTGTTCAGCGATACAAGAACACTATTGCTAGTCAGTTTTACGGACATACCCACGTTGTAAGTGCTTCGCCGAACTCAATTATCCAGTAATAAACTTAATTTGAGGTAATCACAGGACGAGTTTGCCATAGCATATTCTGACTACTCGAACCAAAATGAGAATACGGCTGATAGCATCGCATATATTGCCCCTTCTTTAACGCCAAGAAGTAAGGTTTAGTTGCACCTCAGAGACACTGGGAAGCTAACCAAACATACCTACAGACGCCAACCCAACCTTCAGAATCTACGATGTTGATCCAGATACATATGAGATCATGGATTCACGCACCTTCCAGAGTATGTGCCGTAGCTATATAAACTCTCCTAAGCATCTGATAATTTTCACAGGTGACATGTCCGATCCCTCTTTCCAAATATCTCGTAAGGACCTCCCTACTTTAATGAGAAAACGAATAGCGTTCTTATACAATTCCCTAGCGGTCTGGACGCAAGAGTATAGTGCGCGAGATACTTATGGGCCTGCAATTGGCGGGTGGCCGGCTTCGCAGTCGCTGAACGCTGCTTTCTGGCACAAGGTCACTGAAGCATTCGCGTCAAACGATGCCATCTTCCAGAAGTTTATTTCACTCAAAACTCGTGGCGTCAACGTCTCCCCTTGCACCGGAAACTGCAAGACTACTACAATCTGTAACCTGAGGGCATTGAGGGCAGAAAATAATTGCGTCAGTTATCTCAATTATTTTCGCCCTTTCAGCATGAGACTTACTTACCTTGCTCTTTCAGGACGTACCAACTCCTGGACTCAACTTGAGGAGAGGAATTGAAGATTTGGACTTAACTCAGCGAGGTTTTGCCGATCATTGTGAAGGTACCGGGGTTCGCACAATCTTGACCAAAGTCGCGATCAATGCGGTATGTTTACTTCCTTTCGCGAATAACTGGATTTAAGCGCTCAAATTGTTTTCCATGTAGAGAAACTCGGCTAATAAAGCGTGAACTTCCTCCTATACGTCATGTCTATTTTACCACGGTTGAGAAACTCGCGGCTTATTCATATTTTTATGGAAATTCGAATCTTCTAGCATCATCAATACTCACCGAGGTTAGTAAGTTGCGCACGCCGCATGTGACTGTGCTCTCAATTATCTTCTGGGTTTATAACTTTGAGCATACCTTGTTCTCCTCTATCATTTTCGGGAAATTTTCTGTCTGCAGAGTTGTGATGCTTGATGATATGCAAAATCCTCTAGTATGATCACGAACAAATCAACGCATTTTAGCTGGAATGTCAAAACTAGAAGTCGGCTCTTGAGCGACTAGTCACTATCACTAGCCACATCATATGGCCGTGATTGGCGCAAAATAAGATCTATTTTTAGGGTTTCAAAATAAGACCTTGGCTGTCCCCAATTTTGCCTAATGCCTATAAAGTATGTAAGTATTCAAATACACAGACCTATGTAAGAGGAAATAATGTATAAAGCTTATATCTCAGTTGCTTGTGTGCGTTGGATTTGGTTATATTTTGTATAAAGTAGTATTTAGTAAATAACATCATCTCATAATATGTACATGTGCAAGTCCTTGGTACAGCACATGCGCATTAATCACTGACGTATCAGCATTGCCAAATATAGACATGGGTACCGCGCGGGCGGAATTTGTCAGCAGGTTTTTTCAATTGAGGAAGAATGTGGAACTGATCCTCGGTACCGTACTGCCTTGACTCCCGCGCGAAAGTTTGAGAAAGAGACTGAACGCCATCCTTTCTGCGAGGTTTACAGTCTTAGAATCCTTCGGGATGCCACCGTTTCAATTACCAATCGCTGGTTTGCTTGCATTCAGTGCAGTGGCAAGTCTCATTGTGTTCTTCTGCACCCGAAGTACAGAAGGGAAAATTCAACTGTCCACCAATGAACCAGCGTTTCACGACCCCTTCGACGTAGTCACTCCAGAAGATATAGTAGATGGAGATCCAATTGACGAGGAAAAGTTCTGGAGGAAGGTGCGTTAATTGGAAAATATCGTCGAACATTTTCTGAATTTGCCCAAAGATGCGTTGGAGCAAAGGTTTAACAAGTCTGTTGCTTGCCTTTTCTCTGTCTATTAGCGCCGTCAGTCTTGGGTGGTCAGTTATCAATGACAATTCCAGCAGCATCGTACTTTATGCACTCCACGTCGCTTTCAACTTGTACCTCTTCATAATCTCCGTGCGCTCTACCTATCAAGACACCCTGGAATATCACTCCGAATCTATCATCCACATATCCATCTTACTCACGATAGCATTTGTGCTACTGGGAATTGCAAGCATTTTACCGAGTGAGCCTTCGCCAATAATTTCCACTTTCCAGGATATCCGTGTCCTGGAAATCCTACAACTTGTCAATGTGGGGATCTATGGCATTGCATGGATTCTCAGTGTTACCACACCCATGGGTCCTCCTATGCACTATTCCCCGTCAAATATCTACTCGGAGAAGACTGTGCAGGCCATTACCAATATGGACGAAAACAATGTCTGCGGCATCATCAACAGTTCACCTTGGGATTTCATGCTGTTCTCATATACCACGAAAGTGGTTTGGCTCGGAAATATTGCCGCAAGTCTGGACATTGGTGACTTGCCTATTGTTCCAGCTAATATCCGCGCAACATTTAACTACGCGCGTATGCGTAAAGCTACTCGTGAAATACAGCTCCGTATCTTTTCGTGGACTCCGAAGCGTGGCAGTGGATTCCTGCTTGCTTATCGCCTGATTCGATTGAATTCGATTGTCTTCTTAGCGGAGCTGCTTCTGGCCGCTGTATCTGCTGTTCTCTTCTACGGTCCTCCTTTCTTTTTGCAGAAGCTAGTTAAATATCTTGAGGTTGATCCAACTCGAGAGCAGAAAGGATGGGGTTGGGTCTACGTTTTTGGTATATTCTTTGCGAACGTCGCTAGCTTTATGAGTGTGTTGTTTGCATGTATCGTTTATTATTTACTGACGGTATTGCAGTCTCTGGTCAGCTGTGGTCATTAGCAACGACGACCATCCAAGTACGGTTAAAAATCCAACTTAACTCGATCTTATACGCGAAGACGCTTGTTCGCAAAGATGTGGCTTCGTCAGCCGCACCACAGGCTGCTGCCACCGGGGAATCTGCACCTGACACCAGTTCCGAGGTTGAGGAGAAGAAAGAGGAGGACGATTTCTCGAGCAAGGCGCAGATTATGACTCTGATGACCACTGACGTAGATAGAGTCAGTGAATTTGCTTGGCATGTATTTTCTCTTGTCGGTACGTGATTTTCATTTTCCTTGTAATATCAATATCAATACTTACGATATAACCTAGATGCCCCTATCGAAATCATTATTGGAACATTATTTTTGTATAATTTATTAGGTAAATGAGTGCGAGCATCACGAAGGCTAATCTGACGCGCATTTAAGGTGTATCTTGCTTCTTTGGTCTTGCTGTGACTTGCTTGTTCCTTCCAATGAATCATTACGCTGGGAAGGTTGTCGTCGGTAAGTTACTTTGTTGGGTTGGGTATAATTCAAAATTGACAACAGTATGTAGGTTGTCAAGAAAATTTGATGAAGGCTCGCGATGAACAAGTCTCTCTTATGAATGAGGTAATATCTGCTTTCGCTCTAAATCTTGACAATGGCTCAAGTATGTTTAGATTTTAGGAGGAATGCGTATGCTCAAGGTAGTTCATCTATTCTTTTTGCGTGATCGGTCTTTCACTGATTGTTCTAGTTCATGGCCTGGGAACGCAGCTTCGAGAAAAGAGTACTGGCAATCCGTGCAAAAGAACTATCATATCAAAAACTTAACTACACAGTCGAGGTACGTAACCTCTCTGCTATTTCTGCTATTAATCAACGTACCTAAATACAATATATTTAGACATTATGGAATGCTATTTGGTCAGTCGAGGGCGCCGTACAATCGTCAAAGCGCTGATCCTGACTCACTTGAATTGCTTTCAGGAACGGATCACCTATTCTGGTCACCCTGGTTTCATTTTGGCATTTCGCCATCGTTAGACAACAACCACTAACCCCATCTATTGCTTTCACTTCTATTCTTGGTATGTTTCCATCCCTTCTATGAAATATAGCTGTAGTCTAATATTCTTTGTTATCCAAGTATTTTCGGAAATGAAATTTGCTCTCAGTGCTTTGCCTGAAACTTTCATTAATCTGTTGCAGGTATGGCATGTCCGAACAAAATTTTGCACAATGTCTCAAATGTGGTCGATAGAGTTTTGTGTCCCTGCGACGTATTGAAAAATATCTTAACACCGCTGAAGTCAACGCAGTGCCACCTCTTGGTCAACAGTCAAAAACTGTTGCGTTTCAATCATGCACTGTCACATGGCCTACAGACCGAATTGCATCGAGTGTTACTCCTTCGGCTGCTTCGACGCCTAGACATAAATTCGTACTTGTTGACTTATCCCTCAATTTCCCTCAAGGTCAACTTTCTTTGATTTGTGGTAAACTTGGATCAGGAAAAAGTCTGTTATTACTTGGTACGACACGCCTTTCAGTCACATTTTAGTGCAGTTATTCAAGTTATGTTGTTTCAGCACTATTGGGTGAAGCGGACATTCTTGCTGGACAGGTTCTGTGCCCCCAGTCGCCTCCTGACTCTCTTGCATCTTTCTCTGGAAAGGCGATCAAACCAGAAGACTGGATAGTCGATGGAGTCTGCGCATACGTTCCTCAGGTAGGGCGCTTACACAACAAATTTGAAGGCCGTTGCTCATATGCATATTCGCAGGCTACTTGGCTTCGTAATGCATCCATTAAAGGTACGTTGTGACCTCGCGGGAATCGTGGAGAAGTTCTGCTGACCGGACGTTTTAGATAACATTTTATTCAACCTTCCATATGACGAGGAAAGATACCAAAAGACATTGGAGGTAATTTAACTAGCTCGGACTTTTTTATCTAATATTAAATTTTGTTTTCTCTAGGTTTGCGCTTTGTTGAGCGACTTGGAGATATTGGAAGATGGAGATGAATCGGAGATCGGTGAACGCGGAGTAAGCTGCTTAGGATCTTATTATCTTTCAGTTCCTTGTTGCTAAAGCCTGTTCGTGATCATGATTAGGTCAACCTTTCTGGAGGTCAGAAAGCAAGAGGTTCGTATTTCACTTATTATTTACCTACTTTGTATCTGATTTTTGGCATAGTTTCACTCGCGAGAGCTGTGTATTCTAGAGCCTCCATTCTGCTCCTAGACGATGTTTTGTCTGCTGGTATGTTCCCAGTTTGATGCTTGCTATTACCTGCCACATGTTAATTTTGCGCCCGTAGTTGACGCTCATACTGCCCACCATCTATACCATAAATGCCTCCGAGGCGATCTTATGAAAGGAAGGACCATCATTCTGGTTTCTCACCATGTTCAACTCTGTGCTCCAGAAGCTAGCTATGTTGTTGCTCTCGACAACGGTCGTGTTCTGTTTGAAGGCGCAAAGGATGCATTCTACTCTTCCGGGATTTTGTCAACCTTAGTCCAATCTGGTGAAGTCGGTGACAAAGGCGATGGCGAGGAAAAAGTGTTGTTAGAGCAAGTTGAAGAAAAGGTGTTATCCGAACAAACGGAACCTCAATCTGAAAGTAGCTCGACCGTCGCTTCAACACCAGCATCGGTTAAGGAGAAAAAACCGGCCCGAAAGCTTGTAGAGGAAGAAAAACGTGCAGTAGGGCGTATCGGTCGCGATATCTGGCTGACATATATTCGGGCTTGTGGGAATGGTTGGTACTGGGCGTTGTTTATCTTCATACTGTTGGTTGCCTCTGCTAGCCCCGTCCTAGAAAATGGGTGGCTACGGTAGGTCATCCTTTCATCTCAGCATCCCGCAATGACTGACGGACTTGCAGATATTGGTCGAATTCCGCTTTGAACGGTGGAGGCCAGAGTCCAGCATTCTACATCCTTCTATATGCTATTATTACTGGGATCGGCCTCGTTATATCAACAAATCGATGGTTCGTTTTGTACCATGGATCGATTCATGCCTCGGACATACTATACAAGAGACTATTGGAGTCCATTCTCTTCGCCGACATCAGGTTCCATGACACCGTATCACGTGGCCGAGTGCTCAACCGTTTCGGGAAAGACTTTGAAGGTGGGTCGTCTTGTTGGAGGTTCATACTGCAAAGTAACAATGCTCAACCCGGCGTGTAGGTATCGACAGCAGTCTCTCGGATAACTTTGGCAGGAGTATTATCTATGGGCTATCTGCAATCACGACTATTGTCACCGTTAGTGTGGTTGGTGGTTTGCCATTCATTGCTGCAGCTATACTGCTTGGTTACATCTATTGGAATGGTAAGCTTTAAGTATATTCCATAACATCTCATCGTTCTGACCTGTTTGTGTAGTTGCAAAAGTAAGTGTTGTGATTTTTTGTATATTGAAGCAAATGCCGATGGAAATAGATCTATGGCCAAACTTCGCGAGACATGAGGCGACTTGGTGCGTTTCACACTGTGTTGCAATTTTTATCGAAGCTTTTCTAACCATATGTCATAGACTCTGTAACACGTTCGCCGTTGTATTCCATTTACGGTGAAACTATTTCAGGAGTGACTATCATCCGTGCATTTGGTGCATCGTCGAAGTTTTTGAGGGACATGTTGCGATGTGTTGACACGGTCAGTCTAGCCCGATTGATACTTAAAATTTGATATCTTATGTTCATTCAAGAATGCGAACCCATATTACTGGATGTGGGGAGGTAGCTATCAGCCAAGTGCTAAAAATTAAGGCAAAAAGGCTAATCATTTCTCAGTCAATCGTTGGCTTTCTGTCCGCTTTAACCTGCTATCAGCAGGAATAGTGGGTGCCACTGCATTCGTGTGCCTCATAACTCCTAGTATCAGTGCTTCCATGGCCGGTTTTGCTCTAGCATTTGCATCCACAATTACTGGTGATCTACTCTTCATGGTTAGTAGTGCACTGTTGGCGTTGTGTCACAGTTTTTATCTGAAAAATATACCCTTAGGTTAGGCGATTCGTTGGTCTTGAGCAATCAATGGTAGGTGGTATCTTGTCAATCTGCTCTCTCCGATCTCAAGATTATGTTCTATAGGTAGCTTTGGAACGAGTGAAAGAATATACTGACTTGAAACGCGAACCTCCTGAATACATTGAACCACGACCTTCTGCTTCGTGGCCATCTGAAGGCGCGATTAAATGCGAAGATTTAGTCATCCGCTATGCGGTAAGTAATCCTTTAGGGTAGTTTTGTATCTCTCGTATTCAATGCTTTCTATAGCCCGAGTTACCAAATGTTCTGCACAACCTAAACTTTGAAATTAAACCGGGAGAAAAGGTAAGTATACTTCTCTATAATCTTAATAACCGGTCTTTATCTCGTGTTCCCAGGTTGGTATTCTTGGAAGGACTGGTTCTGGGAAGAGCACACTTGCGTTATCCTTCTTCCGCTTTGTTGAAGCCACTGAGGGGCGAATTCTAATTGATGGCGTTGATACATCAAAAGTTGGGCTTACAGACCTTAGAAGTCGGTTGACTATCATTCCTCGTAAGTGGCACGTGTATTATTTGTTTTCAATAGCGACCTTACATTTTTCTAGAGGATCCTACTATCCTTAGTGGTACTCTTCGGTCCACGTTGGACGTGTTTGACGAATATCAGGATGCAGAAATCGTAAGATTATTTGGGCGAATCAATCGAAATATCACTCATCTTTGTCTCATAGTACGAGGCCCTTCGTCGAGTACACCTTATTCCTTCAGAAGATACTCCAGCAGAAGCTGCGAACACTGTAAATGCTAATGTATTCCGCGATCTCGATTCCAAAGTATCAGAAGGCGGTGATAATTTCTCCACTGGGTAGTTTTTCTCCTGCCCGATAGTATCTTATGTGCTAACTGAAGATAAACCAGCGAAAAACAATTGCTTTGCATGGCACGAGCTATCTTGAAGCGTTCGAAAGTTTTGGTCATGGACGAGGTAGGTCGTTTTACCCTCTCTCCGAGTTACGTGGCACTGATTTTTTTTGCAATAGGCAACCGCAAGGTACGCTGACCTCGTGTCTACAATGATGATATGACCTGTACGCTAACCTTGGTAACGCACAGTGTGGACTACGCCACTGACGAGTTAATCGGGAAGACCATCCGACAGTAAGTATTCGCGACTTAAGTCAATAACTTCCGAATCTTACTTAATGTCGTAGTGAATTTGCGGAAAGCACTATTCTTACAATCGCACATCGTTTGAGGACTGTGATCGATTACGATAGAGTATGGTTCCATTTGTGCAAACTTGATTTACCGTACTCATTCCGTCCGCCAGGTGATGTTACTCGAACAAGGAAAAATCATTGAGTTTGACAGGTAAGTACCTGTCGTTGTTATGAGGATTTGGTGACTTACGTAGTGCATTGTTACTTTACAAATAGGCCAGCCATTTTATTGAGCAATCCGGCATCTAAATTCTACTCATTGTGTAAAGCAACCGGGAAAGAAGAGTTTTCGGTGTTGAGAAAAATGGCGGGTGTATAGTGAACGATGCGCTTGTGGTATCAGAACAAAAAACATGCACCCATATTAGTCTCTATCTTGATGTTCGTCGATCATAATGTTAGATTTTTTTTCCCTGCCCATCTCTCTCACGTGTCCTCACGAGGGACTTCGCCCTGCCAACCATGAGAATATACAACTTAGACGCCTCTTCATGATCCTCCAAGTCCTAGAGAGAATATCAAGAGGTGAGTGATTTACTTTTATGATATCTTTTTGGTGAAAACGGCATGAAGTGACGCGAAGCTTTTGATAGACCTTGATCACCGAACATAACAAATAGGAATTATAGAGAATCGTCGACGGCGTTCCGAATCCAGCGTTTGTGTGTAACCATGCTCTCTCTCTCTGTAGTTACAGCCAACCCTGTTATCCAGACTTCCACCGACAGGCCCGTTCCGTTATAATGGGTCAGATAACTTGCAACCGATTGAATCCTGGACCAACACAGTGGATTGCCTCTCATACATATAAATTCTTTCGTTTAAATTCTTTCGTTTCTATGATAATCTATTCTCCCCACCATCCAGAAGATTAATGCGTACGTCTATTCACCTGCTTGCGAAATCAGCTCGGGCAGTAAACACTTTCCAAGGTCTACATTGATTGACAAATGCCTCTTCTCCGGATTCCCCATGGTATGTTCATTACAAAAAGAAACATCTACTTGTGACTAAACCAACACTCAAGGCAAGGTCTTTCTTTCCAATAGTGAACTGAGTGACTCGACACCTGCCCATGACCACAGCTCGAGCCATACTCGTTCTCAGAAAACTGCCCCTAGTCGTCCACGCACCAAACGTCGACGAACATCGGCAAGCACGGTCAACATCCATGCAAGGGCTGACAATTTAATCAACAGCAAGACGGGCAATTTCACTGCTGGATCATCTTTTTCTAAACCGCCAGGTTTTCCCCCATCACCTTGTTCCTTCTTCAAATGCGTCATTAAAGATAATGACCCTGCTGTACACTACAGTGGGGTCTGGGTTTTGAATGGCACACAACTGTCAACAACGCATAGTACTACGGACTCCAGCGCAAGCATCTCGCTCCGTTTCAATGGTGAGAAATCACAAGTTTCTGGGCTGAGACAAGCTAATTTACATTTTCTCATCGAAAGGATCAGCGATCACTGTATTCGGAATTGTCCCAAAGAGCTCCGACGAGCTGAAACCTCCTACTGCCGTGTACAAAATCGATGACCAAATGGCATTCGCTACTACGCTACCCCGAGCAGAAGCGCCCATCATAAATCAACCTCTCTTTGCTTCCACAGGGAAATTGTCCGATGAAGAGCATCTTCTTACAATCGAAGTTACAAATGCTCCTACACCATACACCATCGCGAGCTTCTTCGTTGTTCCTCCCTCAAATCTTTTCAAAGACATGATGATGATCACTCCGCAGAATTCTTCTGCAACTGGTTCCACTACCACTTCCTCCAGTGCAGTCTCTGCTTCTCGTACCATGCAGGCAGTCTCTACATCTCCCTCTTCTACAGAAAAATGGTCCGAAAATTCTCAGAAAACAATCAAGATTCTTGCGGGAGTTCTCGCTTTGATTACCTGTCTGATGATCGCTGGAGGTGTCGTGTTCTTTATCTTACGGCGACGAAATAAGACCAAGGAGAAGGCCCAAAAACAGATTCTGATGCCCGCCATATCATGCCCACAAGCCGAGAAAGCGCGGCCTGGTACGTACATCTACAGTTCCTGAAGATGAAAGTTAATTGCTGACTTTGTAAATCACTAGACACCGTTTACACATCTTTCACTACCACCGAATCTATCCTTCGCAACGATGACCATTTTTGGACCCCTACTCTTCGTTCCCCAAGGAGTCATACACGGAGCGATGGCCCCAGGAGCGATAGTCGTTCAAGGAGCGTGGCCAGTGAGGGCAGACGATCTGGCTTCGACCTCTCACCCCCACCTCTTCCACCAAAGCCTGGACTTTTTTATTTTGCCGCGGAAACTAAGCTAGGAAGTTGAACTTCAGAGCATGGTGCACACAATCCTTCCTTTCTTGCTTTATTTTCTCTTCTTTCTTTTTGCATGCTTTCCCGTTCGGTTTAATCGATCAACGTACTTACCACCACTGTAGCCTTCATCATGACCTTTTCTGTATTAACATATCATCGGACTATTATCTAGGTTGCCGTTTGGCATTCTTGTCTAGAAGCTCGTCTATTTACATATTAATATTTCGGAACTCTGGGAACCCTTGTGCACTCATTTATCGTATCTGAAAAACTATTAAGAAAGGCGTAAACGTAATATACATCAAGGACTACAATGGAAGAAGTAAGTAGGAAAACTAAGAAGACGCTTCGGATACAATCATTTCAGAGCTGATCTGTTACGTATGGTGAATATAGATACAACCTGAATTATTATGGGTTCCACATCCTTTGGCGAATGAATCTATCGAGTTCGGTATCATTCTTCGTACGCAAAGCGGGAGAACGGTCAACACCCTAGGTTAGCAGAAACATCGTCAGGATAGGCATCAAAAGAATATCATGAAGTACTTACAGCTTTCTGGGCTGCACGTATGACCTCTTTTGCGATGAAAGCACTGATTTCTCGGACTAGAAAAGAACGGCGGTCAAGACCAATAGAACTACACCGATCATCATTTCGAAGCTTACTTCGTTCAATGCGAGGATACAACAGTCCCGCAGCGCGCTCTTCGTCCGTCAAAGAGCCAGCAAGACCAAGAGAAGATGCTTCAACCATGGTATCGGTGACCTCTGAAGCACGAGAGAGGATGGCACCCAAACCCAGTCCTAGAAGAAGCAAGCTTAGTCAACCATTGTCACTAAGCTCAACATATTTGTCTAAATAAACGTACCAGGGAATATGTACATGTTATTTCCTTGACCAGGATAGAGGGTTTTTCCTTGGTAAGCTTGCTCTGGGAAGGGCGATCCAGAAGCAAACAAAACTCTTCCTTGCGTATGTTCGACAGCATCAGAAAATGAGCATTCTGAGAGTCTCACAGGGTTCGAAAGTGGGAAGATAATAGGGCGAGGATTTATGGCTCCCATAGCGTCAAGAACGTCGGCATCAAATGCACCCTAAGGATATAGGTCAAATGGGGACCGAGAAGAAGAAATCTGAGGTAGACATACCGTAATGGTAGAAAGGCCGAGAAGTGCAGTCGGCTTGACATATCTGATAATATCAAGAAGGTTGCTCATAGGTGGGCCATGATAATCATCACGAGAGAAGTCTAACAAAAAGGTTGTCAGCAACAGCCTTCACTAGCAGTAGAAAAATGGTCCTCGGCATACATTTTTTATGCTCGGCCATGTTTCCACGAGCATCATAGATCAATCCCTGGGAATCGACAAGGTATATTCTGCGACGTGCCTCGTCTTCCGTCATGCCGAGCAAGGTGAAGAAGCTCATCAGTTGAGATGCAACACCTACTCCGGCGGATCCAGCGCCAAAAAATAAGATACGGTGGTCCGTAAGGGGTAACCCAGACGCAGCTGAGGAAATCTTGGCTGCATTCAAGAAACCACTCAAAACGACAGCGCCGGTGCCTTGGATGTCGTCGTTGAACACAGGATATTTATGACGGTATCGTTCGAGGTATTTGAACGCATTATCGGTTGAGAAATCCTGTAATTGCTTTAATTCATGTAAGGATAGAATTTTGAGACTTAAACGAACCTCGAACTGAATCATCAGCTTTGGGAAGGCTTTGCTCATTGCGTCCATGAATTCATCCATGAACGCAGTCATTTCTGCGTCGCCAACGCGTTTCTGGCGCATACCAAGATAGAAAGGATCGTCCAGGTACCGCTGCGTGTTAGTACCCAGGTCTAAGCATATCGGAATCGTCGACTCGGGTCGGATCCTGGTGACTGATCAACAAAATGATCAGACAGAGGTGAATGTAAAACATACCCAGCTCCTGCTACGTAAAGAGAAAGTTTTCCTATGGAAATACCCATTCCGTTAACACCCAAGTCGCCCAATCCCAGAATACGCGATCCTGGAGAACCGTGAAGTTGATATTGAAAATTGTCAAGGACAGCTAGATAAAAAATATCATACCATCTGTAACGACGCTAATTCGTGCCTCATCTAATTTTGGCCAGTTACCGATGACTGTTCCAAATTATTTCAGTAAGGAACGGGAGCATTCATTCGAAGAAGAATAAGTCTCACCGGAGCTTATGTTCCCCTTGTCTTCTATGGAAACATACTAACGAACGACGGTGTTAAGTTTTCATGTGGTTTCGATGCACAAGAGAAACTCACCAAGCCTTCAGGACGTCTATAAATGTGAGAGAAATTCACGCAAGCGTCGCCGACGGTTGGTGTGTATATTATGGGGGTTATTTCGGCCATGTGTTCTATGCAGAGTCGGTAGAATATAGAAGGATCTTCACTTTTCAGATGAGAGAGGTAAATGTATTTCTCTAGGTTCTTGTCTTTTGATCGCAGTTGTTCTAAGCAACGTTGGATGTGTATTTCATGGTCTAACTTGGGTGGGACAAGTCCACGCTTGGGAGGGGCGGGGGCTATACAACTTTTCTTTCAGAATCCTTCGGAAAGTTATAAGCAGTAGCTGAAATTTCACGTACGTCCTGCGAGTTTGAGTTTCTGGACACCATTTTGCCAGTAGGGAGTCAAGATAATCGTCATTATATTAAGAGAATAGTTGGGTCGTAAGATTCGTCGGGTATATGTGTTGTAAGAGAATTAGCGTGAAGGAAAATTTTACTGTTTGCTTTATATACGGCTCCTGACTGCTACCGACACAGTCGGTCAGAGTCGCGTTGATTCAATGATTTGTCGGGGACAACCGTTGGTTGCCTTGGTCGCCTCAATCTCAAAATAGCAGTTACCTGCCAGTTTCTCCATATCAAGAGGTTTCAAGTCGTATTTTGACATGATTTCGTTCCTTGGCTGGCCAATGAGTTTGATATGTTTTCCTAGACAGCGCATCCGGAAGTTTATTTAAGTCTGGACCTTACCGGATTATTTCTGGAACAAGCAACGAACGCTGTTGGACAACATGGCTGGAAGTTTCAGAAGTCATTTGATAGTTACAGCCCAGGAATAGTGAAACAATGTATAACAATGGAACGACCTCAAGTACTAGTAATTTCTTGTCCAATCATTGAATGTTTTGAACGAGCTGCTGCCGCCTGCTACAAACTATTTGGGTGGTTCTGAATGCTGCGTATCCTGATGCCTGGAGCAGGCGGGGTGCCAAACTACACTTACTACAGTCAGTTGACTGATGTATTCGGGGCCTCGATTATGCGTGGATAAAGGTGGAAGGAATGGACAGAACTAGAAAAAGACTGGAGAGTTTTGACCGATTGTGATGTCTGTGACATGCTGTGCACGTGTTACCTATTGTGACGCGTCACTGCTTCCGAAGTTGCTGAACTCTTTTCATTCTCTATTGACCTCTGCCATCATGACGCTCAAGTAAATTCTTTCCCAAACCTATTTCCCATTGACATCGAGAGATCTTACACGCGGATGGGCGCATCAACACCAGCGGCGAGCAATGCTTCTGTCAGAATATAGACCAACATATCCGATAAGTATCTAGGTCTCTATTTCCAGTACAATCCGGTACTAGAAAAAGCGTCATTCATGGGGACTTGGGCGTGTGATAATGTTCATGGTCATGAACTGATTGTAATTCCTTTCTCTGTCTCTCACTGGAGTGTCGGGGAAGAAGTACTTTTCAACTTGTCCTCCACATGGGTGAGGATTGCCTTGAGCCACTTAATGACTCCCTCTTATTCTTCCTTATTCTTTGCCGCTAATATTCTTATCTTACATCCGAGGTATCGTCCTCGAAAATTTTCGTAAACCTTCTCAGGTGGTGTTCTTATCTCGGAGAAAAACTTCTGGCAACTTGATATTCGCGGCCAATTACTTCGCTCCCGGACACGACGGGCCGCCGCAAAGAATAGCGCCGCATCGAGAAATACGTCTGAATATCTACTAGAATTGCTGTACAGAGATGGTGGCGTCTGCTAGGCAGTCTATCCATCGATGTGCACCTTCCACCGGGTCCTGAAGCTGTTCATTTCTCTGAAGAAGTAAGTATAAACCACAAGGTTTCTTTCAATTCTTTGGTTGATGTTAGGTCGAAATGATCACGGGCACCAAAGTCCTTGTTCTTCAAACTTTCAAGAGCCGTTTCTGCCTGCTTACCTTCTAATTTACTTCGGACCGGATGCCTTTTGCTATTCTACATTTGCTGGCCGAGTAAGGAATAACCCACGGAGCCTAACGGGTTAAAAAAGTCCCTGGAAAATGACGAAATGTAAAGGCACTTCATCGGCATTTTCCATGATGACTTCGAGCGCGCTCTGCGAGAAGGATAATCAAGTGATTCTTTCAGCAAGCCACCTGCTTCACAGTCGGGCTCTTAACCCCGGATAACTCCAGCTTCTGACCTCGTCTTCCCATTGATTTATGTGTCGAGAACTTTCTCCCAGGCCTACTTGCAATTCCTAATTGTCGCATTCGGAGGTGTTGCGGAAACTATGCTCGAAATCCCATGACAGAGATGTCAGTGGTGTGATATGCATCTATCTGACGAATAGCTAGATTGAACTTCATACGCTTTGCGAACGGGAACAAATTCAATCATCCACTTGAGTCAAGAACCACATCGTCGATTCAAGGTAACTTCCGAAAGATCTATCCATCCAACACACGGGCCAAGTTAGGTTACGGCGGTCCAATTGAGTTTCTTCTTTATAGAGCTCTCTCTTCCAAGCTGCCCTCGCCGGGTATATGCGCAGTCAACGGATTAAAACGAGAATCGGGTCTCGTATCGAGCTAGACCATTGCACTCATACCGGTGGGCGGTGACTGGCCTATCTGGCACCAGGACTTCCTACGATGAGTGCGCATATGTGAACTACTAATCAGGTGGACTCTCATCGGGAGACAAGTTGTGTGTGTGTATAGCATACGTTTCAATTAGAACAGTACCAGTCATATTACTCACAAGCAGCACCGTGCGTCACGAAAACGACGATTCCCTCCGTTAGTAAAGGGGAAACGGATTCAGTATTTTAGAAATTATGGAAATTTGCAAGGTTTCCTTTGTTAGAGTTAATGCCTTAAGGCATCAAGTTGGTTCTTCGCCATAAGAACAGCTCATTCAGGCTTATTTCCAGGCCTAATTCGAAAGAGCGCTATCTCGGACTTTACGAAGTTTTCTTAGTTGCTTAGAGCCATAGCAACCCCTTTGGATAAATCATGAGGACGAAGGTAAGCTACCTCATATTATTCTCTCCTTAAGATATAGTTAAGTACTCGATTGCCCTATTTAACGAGTAAACGGCTCTAGAGCCATGAGTCTGCCTCTTAAAAAATAGATTATCATAGTACCCCATGGTATTGTCAGTCGCCGTAGAATTTTCTTCACAGTTTAGGTGTCTGAGATTTACTTATTTTTCTGATGTAAATTGAGTTGGAGTCTCGAGTAAAAATGCACATTATGCAGGAATCACGCGCAGGCCCACCACATTTCCCGCGTAAGCGCCGGGACGATTTCTGTGCTTATAAATGGATGCCACCTCATGGTAGAACGCCAATCACGGCAGGTTAAAATTTTGAATTTTAAAATTACGTGTCGGATCGCCGTTCCGAGTATTATTGTGCCAGATTGTGCCCCCCTCATTAATCAAGCTTCTGCGTATGATCTTTCCGTGCAGCTTTCATTGTATTTGAGGCTAGATGGATGGTTAGATCAGAGTAAAAAGTCTCTCGATTCTGTGCGTAATTGACCACATGGGTGTATACTGTCATCTTACTTACGCGGAATAACGTCTTCACCCCTTGTGCCATTCATCTATAAATTTGTATTTCATATACAGCACGGCGCGAAGCAGAATTATAGCAATCCACGGCCAATTGCCTTCTTTTCGCTGAGAATAGGTTACTATTGTGTAGCGTGCAGTTTAATAGATAATTCTCAGGGATAAAAGTGGCCTGAAAGATGCCCAACGAGCTCATCGGACCAGTGTATGTACACTTATCCATTGTAACGAAGACCGGCAGCTGAGTCGTATATACTATATCGAGCTGCGTGTGCATCAAAATTACGCCAAGTCATTTGTTCTTTCCGGAAGCCGGTGCGATATTCCGATATTTTCATTTTCTTATCAGCATCCTTACTGACTGTTACTACTTTAAATGGTGAATACACTTGATTTTCTCCAGGTGAGGCCGAGTAGGGCAGAATCACACATGTAATGATCGTCCAGATGGAATGCTATACGACCTTTTCTATATCGCCGGCCCGGTCAACCGCCTACCGTACCCCTCAAATCATGATTCATGAACGGCGTGAGGCGAGCGTGTTGTAATAAGCACTAGCGTCTCAAGGTCGACGGTGTGGTCGTTCTGTCAGATGCTAATTTTTACCCGCTGATAATCACTCCCGTTACTCATCTATCTATCACGGCGGCATTAATGGAAAGTTAACGACTGTAGGTTGTATTCATAAGTAAATATAACCCAGGTTCATAAGGTGACAGATAAGAAATAAGCCGACATGAAAATTTCGAAGGTCTGTAGAGTTTCCTATGCTTAGCAGTAACTCCAGCATGTCGGAGGTATTATTATTACACCCACGGGGATATCAAACAACGTTCGCATTCCCCTCAGGTTAGTCCACTCTCACTGTGGTAGGAGCTTGGCGTTAGTTTGGCCTCTGAGCGGATAATCCAAACTGCCTGCCTTATCACCTGTAAGTGGTAGTAGATCTAGGTCAGTTCGCCGTTATAGAGACTCTTAGACCGAGACGTTGGCTCTACCCGTGCGCCGATACGAAAAATCAGAAGTTGTAATCCACTGGGAGAGACTGAGAATGATGAGACTCTGAGACTCGCTGTTCCCCGAAGGCTTTGAGAGCAAACAAATAAGGCCCGGCACGCTCAGGGTGGCCGTGTGGTACTTTTGAC
>Ga0247779_1000345_pt1 | contig 31533 bp, 17 predicted proteins | sample UWRJL221509R5_FD_179925 | JGI IMG/M metagenome (GOLD analysis project Ga0247779, IMG submission 179925) | Plant litter microbial communities from Arlington Agricultural Research Station in Wisconsin, United States - UWRJ-L221-509R-5 | ecosystem: Environmental > Terrestrial > Plant litter >...
GCGACGCTGGCCTCCGGCGCGGTGCTCGGCTGGGACAAGCTGGTGCTGAGCCCCGGTGTGGACATGGTCTGGGACAGCGTCGAGGGCCTGGCCGCCGCGCGCGGGCAGATCCTGCAGGCCTGGAAGGCCGGCGCCGAAACGCTGGCGCTGCGCCGCCAGCTGGAGGCGATGCCCGACGGCGGCGTGTTCGCGATCGCGATCCCCGAGGCGCCGTACCGCTGCCCGCCGGCACCCTACGAGCGGGCCTGCCTGGTGGCGGCCTATTTCAAGCGGGCGAAGCCGAAGTCCAAGGTGCTGGTGATCGACGCGAACGAGGACCTGACGTCCAAGGGCGCGCTGTTCCGCAAGGTCTGGGCCGAGGACTACAAGGGCATCGTCGACTACCAGCCGCAGACGAAGACCGTGGCGGTGGACGCGGCGACGAAGACGCTGAAGTTCGAGATCCAGGAAGACGTCCGCGCCGACGTGCTGAACGTGCTGCCGGTGATGCGCGCCGGCAACGTCGCGGTGCGCGCGGGCCTGGCGAACAGCAATGGGCGCTGGGTCGGCGTGAAGTTCCCGGACTTCGAGTCCACGGCCGCGGCAGACGTGCACGTGATCGGCGATTCGATCCAGATCGCCCCGGCGATGCCCAAGAGCGGCCACATGGCCCTCAGCCAGGGCAAGGCGCTGGCGGCGCTGCTAACGGCTCAATTGAGCGGAGCGGGGAAGGCGATCGCCCCGCCCCGGCTGGCCAGCACCTGCTACAGCTTCGTGGACGCGAAGCGTGCGATGCACATCGCCAGCGAGCATGAATACGTGTCGGCCGAGAAGACCTACCTGCCGGTCCACGGCGCGGGCGGCTCGTCGGACGCACCCAGCGCCGCCGAGGGCGAGGATGCCTGGCGCTGGGCCCGGGAGGTCTGGGGCGAGGTACTGGGCTAGCTGCAGGCGATGGCGCCGGCGCTCACCATCTCGTGGAACAGGCTGATCACGGCCCTGCCGCTCATCGCGTACGGGTCGAGCCTGGCCGATTCCGAGTACTTCAGCAGCATCGCCCGGTTCGCGCGCGACAGCTGCGCATGTCCCATGGCCCAGCCGGCAAACTCGCGCTCGGCGATCTCGTCGTAGGCGAGCAGGATCACGTCCTTGTGGCGGGGGTCGTCGATGATCTGCTTGTAGCGCGCGTTGACGGCGTTGCGGCCGCCTTCCAGCAGCTGGATGAACACGCCTTCGTTGAAGCACAGCAGGCCGGTGATGCCTTCGGCCTGGTTGTGCTCGCGGGAGGATTTCAGGATGGCGTTGAAGTCGTGCTCGCCGATGGCGGCGGCTCGGCTGGCATAGACAAGGCGCACTAGCATCTCGGATACCCCGGTCGGTTACTTGTTGCTGAGCAGGGACAGGAACTCGCGGCGCAGGCTCGGATCCTTCAGGAAGGCGCCGCGCATCACGCTGTTGGTCATCTTGGTCTCGGTGTCCTTGACGCCGCGCCAATGCATGCAGAAGTGGTCGGCCTCCATCACGATGCCCAGGCCGTCCGGCTGCACACGCTCTTGCAATTCGTTGGCCAGCATCGTGACGGCTTCTTCCTGGATCTGCGGGCGGCTCATGATCCAGTCGCAGATGCGGGTGTACTTGGACAGGCCGATCAGGTTCGAGTGTTCGTTGGGCAGCAAGCCGATCCAGACGCGCCCCATGATCGGGCACAGGTGGTGCGAGCAGGCGCTGCGCACGGTGATCGGGCCGACGATCATCAGCTCGTTGAGCCGCTCGGCGTTGGGGAACTCGGTGACCGTCGGCGCCTTCTCGTAGCGGCCCTTGAAGACCTCGCGCACGAACATCTTGGCGACGCGCTTGGCGGTCTCCTGGGTGTTGTGATCGCTCTCGGTGTCGATCACCAGCGCCTTCAGCACCTCCTGCATCCTGGCCTGGACCTCGGCCTGCAGTTCATCGAGTTCGCCATCCTCGATGAAATCTGCGATGTTGTCGTTGGCGTGGTGGCGGCAGGCGGCACCGACCAGGCGGTAGCGGATGCGTTCGGAAACAGGGACTGGCGGTGCGGACATCGGGCTTCTCTGCTGGGTTCTTCTGCCCCGCATTGTGGCGTGTCGATGAAACCCGCGCTCTACACTGGTGCCGTGAATTCGCTTTCCGCCCCATTGAACCAGCTGCTGCTGCAGGCCGCCGACGCCGTGCAGGCGGTGCGCGACGGCCGCTCGCTGACCGAGGTGCTGGCCCGCTGCCCGGCCGAGTTGCGGCCCGGCACGCAGGCGCTGAGCTTCCATGTGCTGCGCCATCTGGGCGGCGCCGAGGCGGCGCGCGCGCTGCTCGCACCGAAGGCGCCGCCGCCGAAGGTGGACAGCCTGCTGGTCAGTGCAATTGCGCTGTTATGGCCGGTGGACGACCCAGCCTACGCAGCACACACGGTCGTCGACCAGGCGGTCAGCGCCGTCCGCAAGCGCGCTCCGGCCAGCGCCGGGTTCGTCAACGCGGTGCTGCGGCGCTTCCTGCGCGAGCGCGATGCCACGGTGGCCGCCGCGCAGCGCGATCCGCGCGGCGCTTTCGATCACCCGGCCTGGTGGATCGAGCGGCTGCGGCAGGACTGGCCCGAGCCGTGGCAGGCGATCCTGCGGGCGAACAACGAACATCCGCCGATGAGCCTGCGCGTCAGCGCGCGGCATGGGCTGACGGCCTCCGCCTACCTCGAGCGCCTGGCCGCGGCGGGTATCGCGGCGCGCGCCGCCGGGCCGCTGGCGCCGCACGGCGTGGTGCTGGAGCGGGCCGTGCCCGTATCGGCGCTGCCCGGCTTCGCCGAGGGTCATGTGTCGGTCCAGGACGTGGCGGCCCAGTTGGCCGCGCCCCTGCTGCTCGGCACGGGCTTGGCCGCAGGTGCTCGCGTGCTCGATGCCTGCGCCGCGCCGGGCGGCAAGACGGCCCATCTGCTGGAGCTGGGCAGCGATCTGGATCTGCTGGCGCTGGACGCCGATGCCGGCCGCCTGACGCGCGTGCAGGACAACCTCGATCGGCTGCGTCTGCAAGCCACCTTGAAGGCCGCCGATGCGCGCGACACCGCCTCTTGGTGGGACGGTAAGCCCTTCGACGCGATCCTGCTCGACGCGCCTTGCAGCGCCTCCGGCATCGTGCGCCGCCACCCGGACGTGCGCTGGCTGCGCCGCGCCGAGGACATCGGCAACCTGGCCCGCATCCAGGCCGAGCTGCTGGATGCGCTGTGGCCCACGCTGAAGCCCGGCGGCCGCCTGGTCTACGCCACCTGCTCGGTCTTCAAGGACGAAGGGGTGAACCAAATCGACGCATTTTTGCAACGCCAAAATGGTGCGAGCCGCATCGAAGTGAGCGGCGTCACCGGGCACCTGCTGCCCCTGGCCGACAATGGCGCGGCCGCAGCGGGCGAGGGAGAGCCATCGATGATTGATGGTTTCTACTACGCCCTGCTGGTGAAGTCCTGACCAGCCCCCGTTCTCATTGACCTCTTGAGCCCGCCCGCTATTCGCCTCCTCCGCTCCGTCTTTCTGCTCCCCCGCGCGCTGCGCCGGGCGGTGCTGCTGCTGGCGTTGGCCCTGGCGTCGGTGCTGGCCCCACGGCTGGCGCTGGCGGCGTCCGACGGCGTGGAGCTGGCCCAGCTGAGCACCCACAAGACCGACGACGGCCTGGAGCTGAGCTTCAGCACCCGCTTCGAGCTGACGCGCCCGGTCGAGGAGGCGTTGATGAACGGGGTGAAGTTCTACTTCATCGCCGAGGTCAATGTGCTGCGCCACCGCTGGTACTGGCGCGACGTGCGGGTCAGCCGCAACACGCGGACCTGGCGCCTCTCCTGGGAGTCGCTGTACCGGCAATACAAGGTCAGCACCGGCGGCCTGAACCAGAGCTTCAGCAGCCTGCCGGAGGCGCTGGCCTCCCTGCGCGCCGCGGCGGGCTGGCGCATCGCCGACGCCAAGGATCTCGACGGCGACGGAGGCTACTACCTCGAATTCAGCTACCGGCTCGACACCGCCCAGCTGCCGCGCCCGATGCAGATCGTGCTCGGTCCGAACCAGGGCTTCAACCTGTCCACCGAGCGCACGATCGGCCTGGCGCCGGACCTCAGCGCACAGACGATCACGCCATGACCAAGGCGACGCGCTGGGCCTGGGTCATCTCGCTGGTGACCGTCACCGGCATTTGCGGTGTGCTGGCCTTCCTGCTGTCGATCGGCGCGACGCCGCAGCGCGGCTTCTTCGAGCGGCACTACTTCTGGCTGTTCTGGCTCAACGCGGCGGTGGCCGGCGTGCTGGCCATCATCATCATCGTGGCGGCGGTGCGTCTGGTGATCCGCGTGCGGCGCGGCAGGTTCGGCAGCCGGCTGCTGCTGAAGCTGGCTGGCATCTTCGCGCTGGTCGGTTTCGTGCCGGGCGTGATGATCTACGGCGTCTCCTACACCTTCGTCAACCGCAGCATCGAGAACTGGTTCGATGTGCGCCTGGCAAGCGCCCTGGAGGCCGGCCTCAACCTCGGCCGCAGCACGCTGGACGGCATGGTCAACGACCTGACCACCAAGACCCGCGACGCGGCCGAGCGGATCAGCGCCGATGCGGCCAACAGCTCCAGCGCCACGCAGCTGCTGGCGCTGGAGCGGCTGCGCGAGCAGATCGGCGCGCGCACGGTGGCGGTGGTGAGCGGTACGGGCCAGATCCTGTTGGCCAGCGGCGGCGACGCCACGACGCTGGCGCCGGACCGCCCGGCCAAGGAGCTGCTGGCCAAGGCGCGCAACGCACCGTCCAGCGTTGCCAGCCAGCTGGAAGGCCTGGAGGACGAGCAGCTGGCGCTGCAGGGCCAGGCCCGCATCCGCGCACTGGCGATGCTGCCCAGCGCCGACCTGCGGCTCGGCACGACCGGCGCGAGCGAGCGCTTCCTGATGGTCGTGCAGCGCATCCCGAGCCTGGTGCTCGCCAATGCGCTGGCGGTGCAGACGGCCAACAGCGAATACCAGTTGCGGGCGCTGGAGCGCGACGGCCTACGCCGCATGTACCTCGGCACGCTGACGCTGGTGCTGGTGCTGGCGGTGTTCGCCGCGCTGCTGCTGGCGGTCACCCTGGGCAACCAGCTCGCGCGGCCGCTGCTGCTGCTGGCCGACGGCGTGCGGCAGGTGGCGCAGGGCGACCTGTCGGCCAAGCCGGTGCTGGCCTCGCGCGATGAGCTGGGCGGCCTGACGCGCTCCTTCGCCGACATGACCGGCCAGCTTTCTGACGCGCGGGCGATGGTCGAGCGCAGCGTGGCGCAGCTGGAGAGCGCGCGCACGAACCTGCAGACCATCCTCGACAACCTGACGGCCGGCGTCATCGTGTTCGACGCGCAGGGCCGCATCGACACCGTCAACCCCGGCGCGACGCGCATCCTGCGGCTGCCGCTGTCGGCCTGGCGTGGCCGCACGCTGGCCGAGGTGCCGGCGCTGCAGGCCTTTGCCGACGCCATCGGGCAGCACTTCGAGCTGCCCGGCGACGGCACCGAGGCGGAGCATTGGCAGGATGCCTTCGAGGTGCAACTGCAGTCCGGGCAGGAGCAACTGACCCTGCTGGTGCGCGGCGCCCAGCTGCCGCAGGACGAGCGCCTGATGGTGTTTGACGACATCTCCGAGGTGGTCTCGGCGCAGCGCTCGGCCGCGTGGAGCGAGGTGGCGCGGCGGCTCGCGCACGAGATCAAGAACCCGCTGACGCCGATCCAGCTCTCGGCCGAGCGCCTGCAGCACAAGCTCGAGGCCAAGCTCGAAGGCGCGGACCAGGCGATGCTGAACCGCTCGGTCGGCACGATCGTCAACCAGGTCCAGGCGATGAAGCAACTCGTCAACGAGTTCCGCGACTACGCGCGCCTGCCCTCCGCGCAACTGAAGCCGCTGGACCTGAACGCGCTGGTCGCCGAGGTGCTGACCCTGTATGCCGAGGCGCAGGAGAAGGGCCAGCTGCAGGCCGAGCTGGCATCGAACCCGACGCTGATCAAGGGCGACGCGAGCCAGCTGCGCCAGGTCATCCACAACCTCGTGCAGAACGCGCTCGACGCGATCCAGGACCGGGCGGACGGGCGCGTCAACGTCTGCACGCAGCAGACCTTCACCGAGGCCGGCGAGGCGCGTTCGCTGCGCCTGAAGATCATCGACAACGGCCCGGGCTTCGCCGAAAAAGTGCTCAAGCGCGCGTTCGAACCCTATGTCACCACCAAGAGCAAAGGCACGGGCCTGGGTCTTGCGGTGGTGAAAAAGATCGCCGACGAACACGGTGCGCGCATCCGTCTGTCCAACCTTCATCAGGACGGCGAGGACGCGCTGCCGGTTATCGGTGCGCAAGTTTCGTTATCATTTTCAAATCTTGCTAGCGCTGCTGCAGCAGCCAGCGAGACGGCGGAACCCGCGCAGCGGCCCGCATGACCGGCAGAACTAGGCATCCATGGCAACCATTCTTGTAGTCGATGACGAACTGGGCATCCGGGCCCTGTTGTCCGAAATCCTCAGCGATGAGGGCCATACCATCGAAGTGGCCGAAAACGCTGCGCAGGCCCGTGCCGTTCGCGACCGCCTGCGGCCCGACCTCGTCCTGCTCGACATCTGGATGCCCGACGTCGACGGCATCACGCTGCTCAAGGAGTGGGGCGGCGCCGGCCTGCTGACGATGCCGGTGATCATGATGAGCGGCCACGGCACCATCGATACCGCCGTCGAAGCCACCAAGTTCGGCGCCATCGCCTTCCTCGAAAAACCCATCACGCTGCAGAAGCTGCTGCGCGCGGTGGAGCAGGCGCTGGTCAAGACCGCACCGCGGGCCGCTGCCCCGGTGGGCCAGGTGGCCGGCGGCTACGGCAGCGTCGGGGGCGGTAGCAACGGCCTGCGCAACGACGGCCTGATCGGCGGCGGCGCTGCGAACGTCACGCTGGCCGCGCAGCAGCATCCGGCACCGGTAAGCCTCGGCGGCATGGCCGCGCCCGGCATGCTGCAGCCCGCGGGCCTGGCATCGGAGCAGAGCTTCGAGCTTGACCGCCCGCTGCGCGAAGCCCGCGACGCCTTCGAGAAGTGCTACTTCGAGTTCCACCTGGCCAAGGAAAACGGCTCGATGACCCGCGTCGCCGAGAAGACAGGCCTGGAGCGCACGCACCTCTATCGCAAGCTCAAGCAACTGGGCGTCGACCTGAGTCGCAACAAGCGCGGCGTTGGCATCTGACGAATTTCCTGTGCTATAGTCGCTGTCTTCGCTGATCGGCCCCGATCAACGAAGAACAAGAAAAAGCAAGAACAAAGGCCTGGTAGCTCAGTTGGTAGAGCAGCGGATTGAAAATCCGCGTGTCGGTGGTTCGATTCCGCCCCAGGCCACCAAACATCTCTCAGAAGCCCATCCAGTGCGATGGGCTTTTGTCTTTCTGCTCTCGGCAGAATCGATCGTCGACGCCTGCCTCCGGCTCGATTCCGAACGTCCGTTCGGCTTGCTTGTCGCCTCCTTCTGCCTGCGGTGAAATCGCCGTCACCCGGCGGGCATCTGGATTGCTCCAACCCCGGTCCGAAGAATCCAACGATGAGGGGAAGAGGGCGCGTGCGATGAGCGAGAACAACAACAACGAAGACGCATCCAGCCCCGAATTCCTCCAGCGCGGCGGCGAGATTGGCCGGCGGATGCGGCAGTTCGACTGGGCCCGCACGCCGCTCGGTGCGCCGGCCGGCTGGCCGCAAAGCCTCAAGACGATCGTGCGGATGATGCTGGACTCGCGCTTTGCGATGTGGATGGCTTGGGGGCCGGATGGCACCTTCTTCTGCAACGACGCCTATCTGCCGACCGTCGGCCTGAAGCGTGACTGGGTGCTCGGCGCGCGTGCCGACAAGGTCTGGGCGGAGATCTGGCACGACATCGGGCCGCGCATCGCCCATGTGCTGAGCACCGGCGAGGCGACCTGGGACGAGGGCTTGCAGTTGTTCCTGCAGCGCAGCGGCTATTCCGAGGAGACCTTCCACACCTTCTCGTACAGCCCGGTCCACGATGACGCGAGCCACGTCGCCGGCATGCTGTGCGTCGTCGTCGAGAACACCGACCGGCTGATCGGCGAGCGGCGCCTGCGTCTGCTCAGTGAGATCGCTGCCGTGCAGTCGCGTGATGCACCCTCGCTGGAGCGGGCCGGGGAGGCACTGCTGCAGGTGCTGGACCGGGATCGCCGCGACGTTGCCTTCGCCGCGTTGTACCTCGCCGAGCCCGGTTCGACGCGAGCGCGCCTCGCGGCCTGCACCTCGGCCGAGGTGCGCGAGCGGGTGCCTGCCGAGATGGCGCTGGACGAGTGCCTCGTCAGCGAGCTGGAGCAGCGGTACGGTCCCTTGCCCGGCGCCTGGCCCGAGCCCGTGCAGCAGGCGCTCGCCGTGCCGCTGGGCGGCTCCGCGCAGGCACCGGCCTTCGGCGTGCTGTTGCTGGGCGTCAGCACGCGGCGGCAGCTGGACGAGCGCTACCGCGATTTCCTGCGCCTGGTGGCGGGGCAGATCGCCTCGCGGCTGGCCGATGCTCAGGCGCAGCTCGACGAGCGCCATCGCGCCGAGACGCTGGCCGAGCTGGACCGCGCGAAGAATCTGTTCTTCAGCAACGTCAGCCACGAGTTCCGCACGCCGCTGACCTTGATGCTGGGCCCGCTGGAGGAGTTGCTGGACGACCCGTCGCGGCCGCTGCCGCCCGAGGCCGGACGGACGCTGGCGTTGATTCACCGCAACGGCCTTCGCCTGCGCAAGCTGGTCAACACGCTGCTGGACTTCGCCCGCCTTGAGGCCGGCCGGGCGCAGGCGCGCTACCAGCCGGTCGAGCTGGGCGCGCTGACGGCGGAGCTGGCCTCGGCCTTCCGCTCGGCGGTCGAGCAGGCCGACCTGGTGCTGGACGTCGAATGCGCGCCGCTGGATCAGCCGGTCTTCGTCGACCCGGAGATGTGGGAAAAGATCGTCCTGAACCTGCTGTCCAACGCGTTCAAGTTCACCTTCGCCGGCGGCATCGGCGTGCGGTTGCAGCGCCGCGGCGACTTGGCCGAACTGATCGTCAGCGACACCGGCCCCGGCATCGCGGCCGAGCAGTTGCCACTGCTGTTCGACCGCTTCCACCGCGTCGCCGGCACGCCCGCGCGCTCGCAGGAGGGCACGGGCATCGGCCTGGCGCTGGTGCGCGAGCTGGTGCAGATGCACGGCGGCTCGATCCGCGTGGAGAGCACGCCGGGGGAGGGCAGCCGCTTCATCGTGGCGTTGCCGCTCGGCCGCGCGCACCTGCCGGCCGATGCGATCGTTGCGGACGCGGTGCCGCCGACCGATGCCAGCGCCTCGCGCGCCAACCGGGCCTCCTTCGTCGACGACGGGCTACGAGGAGGCGTCGGAGGCATCGACGAGCCTGTCGCGATGCCAGCGGCTGCGTCGGCGCGCGAAGTCCTACCGCAAGTGCTGATCGCGGACGACAACGCGGACATGCGCTCCTACCTGCAGGGCCTGCTGTCGCCGCGCTGGGCCGTGCGTGTCGCGCGCGACGGCATGGAGGCCTGGGAGATGTTGCAGCGCGAGCCGCGGCCGCAGCTGCTGCTTACCGACGTGATGATGCCGCGCATGGACGGCGAGCAGCTGCTGCGCCGCATCCGTGCCGACGAGGCCACGCGCATGCTGCCGGTGCTGATGCTGTCGGCCCGCGCCGGCGACGAGGCGCGCATCGAGGGCCTGAACCTCGGCGCCGACGACTATCTGGTCAAGCCCTTTTCGGCCCGCGAGCTGATCGCGCGCGTCGACGTGCTGCTGATGCGCGCGCGGATGCGCGAGGAGCGCGACGCGCTGGACCGGCGCCTGGCCGACGTGTTCCGCCATGCGCCGGTGGGCTTGGCGCTGCTGCGCGGGCCGCAGCACCGCTTCGAGTTCGCGAACGCCGCCTACCGCCGCATGGTGCAGGGCCGGGAGCTGGCCGGCAGGACGCTGCTGGAGGCGCTGCCGGAGCTGGCCGGGCAGGAGGTCGAGCGCGTGCTGGCGGGCGTCTACGCCAGCGGCGAGCCCTACATCGGCCGCGCCTTCGCCACCTTGCTGCGCGATGGCGACGACGGCGAGTTGCGCGAGCACTTCTTCGATTTCGTCTACCAGCCCTCGCGCGCCGAGGCGGAGGACGAGCCGCCCGGCATCGTCGTCATCTGCTTCGAGGTGACCGACATGGTGCGCGCGCGCCAGGCGGCCGAGCAGGCCAACCGCGCGAAGGAAGACTTCATCGCGATGCTGGGTCACGAACTGCGCAATCCGCTGGCGCCGATCACCACGGCACTGCAGCTGATGCGGATGCAGCACGGCGAAATGGCCGTGCGCGAGCGCGGCATCATCGAGCGCCAGGTCCAGCACATGGTGCGCCTGGTCGATGACCTGCTCGACGTCGCCCGCGTCTCGCGCGGCAACGTCGAGCTGAAGAAGGTTGCGATCGAGGCGTCCGAGATCGTCGCGCGCGCGCTCGAGACGGTCGGCCCGCTGCTGGAACGCAAGCGCCAGCAGGTGCGGGTCGACGTGCCCGCCGCGGGCCTCCCGGTGCGCGGCGACGCCACGCGGCTCACCCAGGTGCTGGCCAACCTGCTGACCAACGCCGCCAAGTTCAGCGAGCCGGGCCAGGCGATCGAGATCTGCGCGCGGGGCGGGGCCGGCGAGTTGCTGATGAGCGTGCGCGACCACGGCGTCGGCATGAGCGACAAGGAGCTGGCCACCGTGTTCGAGCCCTTCGTGCAGGGCCGCCAGGCGATCCACCGGCCCGACGGCGGCCTGGGCCTGGGCCTGACGATCGCGCGCAGCCTTGCGCTGCTGCACGGCGGTAGCCTGTCGGCGCGCAGCGAGGGCTGGGGCCAGGGCAGCGCTTTCGAGCTGCGCCTGCCGCTGGACCTGCAGCAGCCGGCGCCGGCCGGCGCCGGCGCAGCGGCTCCGGCGTCGGCGCCCGCGGCGGGCGGGCTGAGCCTGCTGCTGGTCGACGACAACGACGATGCCGCCACCACGCTGGCCGAGCTGCTGGAGATGCAGGGCCACCGCGTGAAGACCGCGCCCGATGGTCCGCGAGCGCTGGAACTGCTGGCGCGCGAGCGCTTCGACGTGGCCATCCTCGACATCGGCCTGCCGGTGATGGACGGCTACGAGCTGGCCCAGTGCATCCGCCGCCAGCCGGAGGGCGAGCGGCTGAGCCTGATCGCGCTGACCGGCTTCGGCCAGTCGACCGACACCGAGCGCTCGCGCCGGCTCGGCTTCGCACACCACCTGGTCAAGCCGGTGGACTTCGACGCGCTGGAGCGGGCGCTGGCGGACGGGCGAGACGGTCGTTAGGGCAAGGCGCGGGCCGGCACGGCCACGGCATGCCGATTGCCGCGCTCGGATTCCGCCGCCCGCATTCCCTCCCGAGGCCGCCCGATGCTGGACTCCACCGCAGAACTTGCCGCAAGGGCGAAGAACAACCGGCCGCAGCCTCCGCTGCACGCCCGCGTGGCGGAGGCGGCCGAGCCCCTGCCCGATCCGGACGACCCGGACTTCGGCGCGCTGATCGACCGCTATGCCGATCGGCGCATCGTGATGCTCGGCGAAGCCAGCCACGGCAGCGCCGAGTTCTACCGCGCCCGGGCAGCGATCACGCGGCGGCTGGTCGAGGCGCATGGCTTCGACATCGTCGCGGTCGAGGCCGACTGGCCCGACGCCGCCGCGGTCGACCGCCGCCTGCGGCGGATCGACCCGCCGCGCCCGCAGCCGGCGCCGTTCCAGCGCTTCCCGAGCTGGATCTGGCGTAATGCCGAGTTCAGTCAGTTCACGAGCTGGCTGCGCTCACACAACGACGCTGCCGCGACGCCCGGCCAGCACGTGGGCTTCTACGGCCTGGACATCTACAACATGCACGACTCGATCGGTGCCGTGCTCGACTATCTCGACCGCGTCGACCCCGACGCCGCCCAGCTGGCCCGCGAGCGTTATGGCTGCCTGACGCCCTGGCAGCAGAACCCGGTTCTGTACCGCCGTGCGGCGGCACGCCACCCGTCTTTCGAGAACTGCGAGGCCGAGGTGGTCGCCCAGTGCCGCGACCTGCTGGCCCATCGGCTCGCCTGCGCCGCCGATGACGACGACCGGTTCTTCGATGCCGCGCAGAACGCACGGCTGGTCGCCGCGGCCGAGCGCTACTACCGGGTGATGTATTACGGCGGCGCCCAGAGTTGGAACCTGCGTGATTCGCACATGGCCGAGACGCTGGCGCGCCTGCTCGAATTCAAGGGGCCGGGGGCGAAAGCGGTCGTCTGGGCGCACAACTCGCACATCGGCGATGCGCGCCATACCGACATGGGCGCCGCGCGCGGCGAGCACAACCTGGGCCAGCTGGCGCGCCAGCGCTTCGGCGAGCAGCAGGTCGCGCTGATCGGCTTCGGCACGCACGGCGGCGAGGTCGCCGCCGCCCGCGACTGGGACGGCGAGGTGGAAGTGATGCCGCTGCGGCCCGCGCTGACCGACAGCTACGAGCGCATCTGCCACGATGCCGCGGTGCCGCGCTTCCTGCTCGACCTGCGCGCCGGTGCGCTCGACCCGGCCCTGCGTCGCGAGCTGTTGGCGCCGCGGCTGGAGCGCTACATCGGCGTGATCTACAGGCCGGAAACCGAGCGCTGGAGCCACTACGGCACCTCGGTGCTGCCGCGGCAGTTCGACGGCTTCGTCTGGTTCGACGAGACCCATGCCGTCAAACCGATGGCGCCGCGGCATGCCGAGCAGGACGGCATGCCGGACCTGTTCCCTTCTGGCGTTTGAGAGAACCGGAGTCCACCGATGCCCACCCACCAAGCCCATATCACCGGCACCGTCGAATATCGCGAGGGCGATGGCGCCACGATCGCGATCCCGCCCGGGCCCTGCGAGATCGTCGAGGACGAACTCGACGCGACCATCGGCTGGATCGACGGCGATGCCCACGGCTCCGCCGCGATCCCGATCGCCGACTACCGGCGCCACCTCGCAGAGGGCGTGATCCGATTGGAGACATCGCCGACCTAGGCAAGGGCGATAGGCGCCCGCGCAGGGGTCAGGACTTGCCTGCACTCGCCGGCCTGCCGGCGGGAGGACGTGCGTCAGCCTGTCGCCGCATCGCAACACCCCCTAGGCCGCGCTGGCGCATCCGTCCATTTACGGTTGTGCTTTTTACCTGCGGATCGCCCGTTTAGGAATGTTTAGCAATGTTGGGCCCGCGCTTCAGCACAGTCACGTCCAGGGAGAACGCAGCCACTCATCTATCAGGGCTGCTTTCAGAAGGAGAACCTTGATGTTGATGTATGCCCAAGAGCCGCAGCAGCGCCCCGCCCCGCACGTGGTGCCGCGCCCCCAAATAACCCCCGACCACGACCCGATCGCCCGTTCCGTGCTGGACAAGCTGGCCAGCGCCCTGATGGACCAGGTCGAATGCGGCCTGATCACCTGCCGCGCCGATGGCTCGCTGATCCACGCCAACCGCGCCGCCCGCCGCGAACTGGGCCTCGGCAACTCGCTGTGGCTCGCCGGCGACTCGCTGCGCTGCGAGGCCGAGATGCAGTCCGAACTGAACGCCGCGCTGAACGACGCCGCGATGCGTCAGCGCAGCCGCCTGCTGCTGCTGCACGGCGGCGGTGCCGAGCGCCTGACGGCGGTGGCCATGCCGATCCAGGTCGACAGCCTGGGCGTGCCCGCCGCGCTGCTGATGATCGGCCGGCGCAACGTCTGCTCGCCGCTGGGCCTGGAAATGCTGGCGCTGCGCCATGGCCTCACGCTGACCGAGCGCCGCGTGCTACGCGCGCTGATCGCCAGCCAGAGCGCCCGCGACATTGCGGACGCCCACGGCGTGGCGATGTCCACGATCCGCTCGCAGATCCAGTCCATCCGCGACAAGGTGGGCGTGCGCAGCATCGAGGAACTGCTGCTGCGCGCCGCGCAGGTACCGCCCGTCAGCTCCTGGCACGAGTACAGGAACTGAACGCGCGCCCTTGAAGCGGAGGGGCGCGGCGCCATCTGGGGCCGATGATCCTCCCGTTCGCCCTCCTCACACTTCTTCACGCCTACATCGGCTGGCGCATCGTGCCGGCCCTGCCGGGCGCGCTCGCGCCGGGCCTGTTGGGCGCCATGCTGGTCGCCTCGCTTGCCGTCCAAGTGCTGGCGCTGGCCGGGCGACGGCGGCGGCAGCACAGCCGCGCGGCGGCCGATCGATGGTCCTGGGCCGGCATGCTCGCCTTTGGTGCCTTCGGCATCACTTTGACCTTGACCCTGCTGCGTGAGCTGCTGCTGCTGGTCGCGCCGGAGTTCTCTGCGGGCTCCGCGGTGGCCGTGCCGCTGCTGGCACTGGCGGCGGCGTTCTACGGCATCTTCAGCGCGCGCCGCACGGCGCAGGTGAAGCGGGTGGACGTGCCGATCGAAGGCCTGCCCGCGGCGCTGGAAGGCTTCACGATCGCGCAGATCTCCGACATCCACGTCGGCCCCACCGTCAAGAAGCCCTACCTGCAGGCGATCGTCGATTCGGTCAACGCGCTGCAGGCCGATGCCGTGGCGATCACCGGCGACCTGGTGGACGGACGCGTCAAGGACCTGCAGGACGACGTCAAGCCGCTGGGCGAACTGCGCTCGCGCCACGGCACCTTCTTCGTCACCGGCAACCACGAGTACTACAGCGGCGCCGTCGAGTGGATGCAGGCGCTGCGCAAGCTCGGCCTGAAGGTGCTGCACAACGAGCACGTCGTGCTCGACCACGGCGGCTCCAGCCTGGTGATGGCCGGCGTGTCGGACTACGGCGCCCACCAGTTCGACGAGAGCCACCGCAGCGATCCGCGCCGCGCGATCGGCGGTGCGCCCGATGACGCCGGCCTGCGCGTGCTGCTGGCGCACCAGCCGCGCAGCGCCGAGGGCGCGGCCGCGGCCGGCTTCGACGTCCAGCTGAGCGGCCACACCCATGGCGGCCAGGTCTGGCCCATCCACCACTTCGTGCCGCTGCAGCAGCCCTTCACGGCCGGCCTGCATCGGCTGAGGCAGCTCTGGGTGTACGTCAGCCGCGGTACCGGCTACTGGGGCCCGCCAATGCGTATCGGCGCGCCCTCCGAGATCACCGAGCTTCGTTTCGTCGCGGCCTGAGCGCCGCGGCGCCGGCCACCAGGCCCAGCAGCCACAGGCCGGAGGTCGCGCCGCCACCACCGCCACCACCTGCGTCGGCGGGCGCCGGTGAGGGTGCCGGGGCAGGGCTCGGCGCCGGTGCGGGTGATGGAGCCGGGGCAGGGCTGGGGCTCGGCGCTGGCGGTGGGATCGGCGTGCTGCCCTGGGCCGCGCCGCAGGAGGCCAGCGCGGCGGACGTGACGGTCACCGCCGTTGCCGTCGGCGCCGTGTAGCCGCCCGGCGACTGCGCGTACTTCATCGCCTCGGCGGCGTCGAGCAGGCCGGCGCCGCAGGTCGTCGTCGTGCAGGTGCAGCGGTAGCTGTTGTTCGCGTCGGTACATAGGCCGAGGTCTGGCGCCAGCACGTGCGGGCGGGCGCTGGTCTTCAGGCCCGCTTCCACCTGCGCCAAGGTCAGCGAAGGGTTGGCCGCCCACATCAGCGCGGCGGTGCCGGCCACCTGCGGCGCGGCGAAGCTGGTGCCGCTGACGGCGGCGTAGCCGAAGCCGGTGGAGGAGAGGTCCGGCTGCTGCGTGCCCTTGTTGAAGGTGGAGACGACGCCGCCGTCGGCGACGCCGGCGATCGCGTCGCAGCGCAGCTGCCGCTGCGGGTTCGCCTGATCGCCGCCGGGTGCGGCCAGTTGCACTTCGGGGCCGAAGTTCGAATAGAGCGCCTTGTAGCCCAGCCGGTTCACCGAAGCGACCGCGAACACGCCCGCGCAATTGGCCGGCCGGCCGACGCCGGCCTGGCGGTTGCCGGCCGCCGCGACGATCAGCACGCCCATCTGACGCAGGCTGGTGATCGTGTCGCGATACAGCGAGGCGGCAGCGGCGATCGTCGCGTCCGGATCGCTGGTGCTGCAGGAGGCCAGGCCCGCGAAGCCGATCACCAGCACCTTGGCCGGGTTGGCGTTGTCCGGCACGCCGTCCACGTGCACGCCGGCCGCCCACTTCATGCCGTCCACCATGTCCGAGACCAGCGCGCCGCACTGGCCGGCGACGCGCACCGGCAGCACCTTCGCATGCCAGTTGATGCCGGCCACGCCGCCGCCGTTGCCGGTGACCGCGCCGAGCTGGCCGGCGATCAGCGTGCCGTGCCAGCTGCTGACGGCGCCGGTCGTGGCGGTGGCATCGGGGTTGCAGCCGTCGTACTTGGCCGGGTTGGCCTGCCACTGCGCGGCGGTGATACCGTCGCCCAGGTCCAGCGCGGTGGCCGTGCGGCCGGTGCCGTTGCCGGCGAAGACCGGATCGCTGATGAAGTTGTAGCCTGGCAGCAGCATGTTGGCGTCCAGGTCCGGGTGGCTCGTGATGCCGGTGTCCAGCACCGCGACGACCGGCGAGCCGGCGCCGGTGCCGACGTCCCACGCATGGGTGAAGTTGGCGACGGCGGGGCTCGTCGTCGCGCTGTAGTCGTCGAGCCACCACTGCGGCGTCGCCGCGTCGCGGAACAGCGGGTCGTTCGGCACGGCGGCGCGGCGTTCGTGCGCATCGGCCATCACGTGGGCGAGCCGCGTATCGCCGCGCAGCGCTCGCACCAGCGTCTCGGCCTGCGCCGCCGGCAGCGGCCGGTCGGCCTCCACCAGCGCCCAGTTCGCGCTGAGGCGGCGCGCGTAGTGCAGTCGGGCGCCGAGCTGCCGGTCGGCCAGCAGCGCGGCGGTCGCGCCCGGCAGGTCTGTCGGCGCCGTCTTGAACCGGACGAGCACGCCGCGGACGGAGCCGGCCGTGGCATCGGCCGCCATTGCCGGCTGCGTGGCAAGGCCCGCCGCCATCAGCGACAGCACGACCAGGGAACGGCGCAGCGGCCGCGGTGCGGGAGGGCAGGGGGTCTTTTCGATCATGCGCGGACGCTAGGGCGGCATCGTGAACCGCGCGTGACAGCGGGCCACCCCGCGCAGTCTCGTCACTCAACTGCCTTGTTCGATGAGCCGGTTGGCCTACGAGGGTGGCCGGTGCCGTCATGCTGTGGTCGCCAGGTGCGCAGCCAATGAGCATCCACCGGCATGGGACGTTCGGGCCACGCTGTGATCCGAACGGCTCATCAAAAGTGCCACGCTTCAACAGCCGGTCATTTGCCGCGCCTACAGTCCGCCGCGACCGTTCTTCACAAGCGTTTACACAGAGGCAGTCGAACGATCACCTCATCAACGCTTGCGCCACCCACTCGAAATGCAACAGAACACCAACGATATGCCAACGGGGAGTCACGCGCAGGTGGAGGCAATCGTGCGCGCCGCCGAGTCGGCGCTGGAGGTGCGCCGCCGCTACCAGTTCTTCGTCTGGACGCAGAGCAATCTGCAGGCCTTGCTGCCGCACCAACTGACGATCTGCGGCGCGTACCAGCGCCAGGCGCGCGAGCTGGTGTTCGATGCATTCAACAGCGTCAGCGTGCCGGACACCCTGCTGCTCGGCTTCACCAATCCGCGCGGCGCGCTGATGCAGCAGTTGCAGGGGCGCTGGCTCGACGCGCGCTGCCGCCCGGTGCGGCTGGCCGTGAGCGAGCTCGACGGTGTGGCCGTGGCCGAGCATCGCGCCGCGCTGGAGGCGGCCGGCTTCAGCAGCCTGGTGGCGCACGGGCTGTCGCGCCCGCAGCGGCCCAGCGAGATGGAGAGCTTCTTCGTCTTCGGCCAGCAGGCGGCGGCCGGCAGCGGCGGCGCGCAGCAATGCCACCACCTCGAGCTGCTGATGCCTCACATTCATTCGACCTGGCACCGCGTGCAGGTGCAGGAGCGCGAGCTGCGCAACCTGCCGGACGCCGGCTCGCCGCTGTCGTCCTCCGCCACGGCGCAACAGCGCGCCGGCTCCGGCGCCATCGTCACCGGGCGCGAGCGCCAGATCCTCGGCTGGCTGCGCGAAGGCATGAGCAACCAGCAGATCGGCGAGGTGCTGGGCATCAGCGCGCTGACGGTCAAGAACCACGTGCAGAAGATCCTGCGCAAGCTCAACGCCGCCAACCGCGCGCAGGCGGTGGCGCGGGCGATGACGATGAACCTGCTGGATCGCTCGCCCGTCGATGCGGGCACGAGCGACTAGGGAATCCGCCTAGTCCTTTCGGTCTGTGTACCGCGCCGTGACGAACAACGCGCTGTCACCGCCGCCTGCGACATTGTTCACATGTCTTCAGGACATGGATTCGTTCTTTGAATCAGGGACGTGCCCGACGGTGCCGCCATTCATCCGACAAGGTTGAACGAGGGGTTGTCAGTACAGGCGCGGTTTGTCGACCAGGGAGCCCATAGGGCTGGCGACACATCCCCCGCATTGCTGCTGTCAAACCTAACCGGAGATTTCAGACATGAAACTCAAGCAAATCGCTCTCGCGGCCCTGGCCGTCGTCTCTATGGGCCAGGCACTGGCCGGCAACACCTCGTCGCCGGACACGTCCACGCTGTTCGTCGTCGTCGGCGACCAGAACCACACCTACATGTTCGACACCGGCGTCACGATGTCGCAAGTCATCAACGGCGACGTCAGCTACTCGGCCGTGCTGCCGAACTGGTCTTCGTTCAACTTCGCAGCCACGACGCCGTTCGATGGCCTGGACGAAGGCTCCGGCGTGCGCTGGACCGTCATCGCCGGCACGAACGTGCAGTCGAACCTGGGCAACACCGTGCTTGCCGCCAATGCCCTCGACGCGATCGACCAGGGCGCGTTCTCCGGCATGAAGAACCTCACTGTCAAGAACGATGCGGGCCGCATGCTGTCCTTCGGCAGCGCCGCAAGCGATCTGCTGGCCTCTGGCAGCAACGTCGCCCAGAAGGGCGCGGATGCCTTCGCCGGCAACATCCAGTTCGGTATCGGCAACAACAACCAGCTGTACGCACAGGGCTTCGGCAATCCGGCCGGCACCAGCTCGCTGGGTCTGTACTACGAAGCCGTGTCGACGATCTCGCCGAACGGTGCTGCCGCGGTGAAGGCGATGGACGAGATCGTCACGCTGAACCCGATGACCGGCGCGCTGACGATCGCCGTTGCCGCCGTGCCGGAGCCGGAAACCTATGCGCTGATGTTGGCCGGCCTGGCCGCCGTCGGCTTCGTCGCCGCTCGCCGCCGCCGCGCTTAAGCAGGCAGGCGGGTAACAAACCCGCTCGGACTTTCCGTTAGCAAAGACCTCCTCGCCGCCCTGGCTTGTTCCAGGGCGGCAGGGGTAACTCTTGTCGATCGAAACCTCGAAAGCAGAATCATCATGAAGACCCAACACACCCTGATCGCCCTGGCCGTCCTCGGCATGGGCGCCGCTGCCCAAGCCGCTCCGCTGACGCCGGCCGACGCCCTGGCCGCCACCAACGCCGGCAATGCCGTCTATGTGTCCGGCTCGTCCGCCCTGCGCTTCTCGATGGCCTCCGGCTTCGTGTCGATGTGCCAGGCCGGCACGATCGCCGTCTTCGGCAACACGAACGGTACCGCCCCGGGTAACAACGTGCGCGGCTATGCCTGCACGCTGGCCAAGGACATCAAGCCGTCGACCGGTGGTTCCACTGCCTTCTCGGCCGGCACCAATGTCGTGTTCAACAAGTACGACGCCGGCGGCTCGATCAACGGCATCCAGCCGCTGGTCAAGAACACGGCGCTGGCATACCCGAGCTATGGCGCCTGCACCGCAACGGGCCTGGTTCGTAGCGGCACCTTCGACCTGACCAAAGTTGACTACTCCTGCACCCAGGGCAACAACGTCGTGCCGCAGATGGGCGTCTCCGACGTCGAGGCCGCCACGATCCAGCACCGCAACAACCTGGCTGCCGGCACGACGGCCGTCGTTACCAGCGGCCTGAATGGCGGCCCCCACTCTGTCGCGATGGCTGGCGTCGCCGTCAACCTGCCGCTGTACCGTGCGCTGCAAGTCGCGCAAGGCCTGAACCAGGATGACACCGAAGCCAGCGCTCCGACCCTGCCGATCGGCTTCCTGTCCACGGTCCTGACCGGCACCGCCTCGCCGCTGCTGGACACCGGTTTCACCGCCGTGATCCCGGGCAGCGAGAGCGCCGGCCACGCCATCAACCTGTGCACCCGCGCCAACGGCTCCGGTACCAAGGCAATGGTGAACTCGTTCCTGCTGAACAACCCCTGCTCGACCGCTGGTGCCCAGCCCGCCGGCACGAACTCGCCGAACGCCTCGGTCGGCGAGATCGGCAACAACGACATGGTCCTGAACGTGGCCACCAGCACCGGCAACGTGATCGCCTGCATGCAGGCCGCGTCGACCGACAGCACGATGACTTCGACCGGCCTGTCCAAGACCTGGGCGATCGGCATCGTCGGTTCGGAGAATGATCCTGGCATCGGCGGTACCGACGCTGGCTGGCGCTTCGTCAAGGTCGGCGGCTTCCTGCCGAACCAGGCCAACGGCCGGGTGGGTGCCTATCCGATGACCTTCGAGAACTACATGTACTGGCCGAAGACGGGCCTGGCCGCCAAGTTCAGCCAGTTCGCCAACTGGCTGCAGAAGGACGCCGTCACGCCGCTGGCGCTGTCGGCCACGCCGGACGCCGGTACCCGCAAGGGCATCCTGGCCATCGCCGACGTCACCGATCCCACCTTCGCCAGCGTGACGGGCTACATCGCCCGCACCACCCGCAGCGGCAACAGCTGCTCGCCGCAGCAGATCGTTCAGTAAGCGACGACCACCGGCGCGGCTTGCCGCGCCGGGTTTCGATCTTGATGGAGTCCGCGCAACCCGCGGACTCTTTGAATTTTCTGGAGAGCTCGAGCCATGAACGGCATCCGCAAATCCATGGGCGCGCTGGCTGCCAGCCTGCTGCTCGGCACGGTGGCGCAGGCACAGACGACGCTGTCTGCAGACAACAACCCCTCGCTGATCCTGATGATCTGGGATCCGGTGAACAAGGTGTCCTACACCCACGACACGGGCCTGTTCGGTTCGACGCTCTACAACGGGCTGTCCAACGACGGCAGCCAGCAATTCTGGTCGCTGGATCCGGCCACCGACTCGAACTTCGCGAAGTACCTGCAGGCCTCGGGCGATCTCGCCAACGACGTCTGGATGGTCGTCGGCGGCGGCGGTACCGGAAGTAACAACCCCGGTCAGAAGGTCATCTTCTCGACGATGGTGAACACGACCGCGAACGGTGTTCTCAATCCCCAGTGGGACGGTCTCGTCGGCCAAACCAACAGTGCGCTGCGCAACATGACGCTCTCGTTCGGGACCTTCATCTACAGCCCGCTGATGGACGGCGCCAGCGCTACCAACAACTACGCCACGTCTGCGCCCGGTACGGGATCGAGCTTCGATAGCAGCAGCAGCATCACGTACTTCGGCAATATAGATATCTTCAGGGATCGTACCGATACGACGGCTCCTGGGTTGACTCTGTTCAATAACGGGTTCGATGTCGGCAACGCGCTCGGTGCCACGGGTAGCTCGTCCTGGTTCTACTACCTGACACCTTCCGGTATCAGGAACACCGACAAGATCACCGTCTCCGCCTTCGCCAACAGCGCCTACGACGCTTACTGGGGCCTCGGCCGCACCACCAACGGCAGTGGCCAGCAAGAGCTGGTGCTCAGCTTCACGATGCAGGCCGCCGTCACCAGCACGACGACGGCCGCCGGCGCATTGCGCCGCAACCAGACCGACTACACCGCCGGCTACGGCATCGCGAAGCCGATCAGCACGCCCGGCGGCGAATTCGCCGGCTGGGTGCCGTCGAGCGAACTGCTGGGCGGCGGCACGGTGTCGGCGGTGCCGGAGCCGACCAGTGCGCTGCTGATGGCGCTGGGTCTGGGCGGGCTCGTGGCCGCGACGCGTCGGCGTCGCCGCGGCTGAGCGAGCGATGGCCGTTCTCCCCCGCGTCCTGCTGCTTGCCCTGCTGTCGACAACGCTGACGACGGCCGGCGCGCAGCCGGCCGAAGCGCCGCGCTTCGACATCATGGAGTTCCAGGTCACCGGCAACACCGTGCTGCCCGACGCGCAGATCGAGCAGGCGGTGATGCCCTTCATGGGCCCGCAGCTGAGCCTCGACCAGGTCGAGGCCGCGCGCACGGCGCTGGAGAAGCTCTACCAGGGCGCCGGATACCTGACCGTGTTCGTCGACATCCCCGACCAGCGCGTGGACGACGGCGTCGTGCGGCTGCAGGTGACGGAAGGCAAGGTCGACCGGCTCAGCGTCACCGGCTCGCGCTACTACGCGCAGGGCCGCATCCGCGCCGGCGCGGCCGAGGTGGCCGAGGGCCAGGTGCCGAACTTCAACGTCGTGCAGCAGCAGGTGGCGGCGCTGAGCCGCAGCGAGACGCGGCGCGTGCAGCCGGTGCTCAAGCCCGGCGCCGTGCCGGGCACGGTGGACGTGGAGCTGAAGGTCAGCGACCAGTTGCCGGCCGGTGCGTCGATCGAGATGAACAACAGCCATGCGGCTGGCGTCGTCGCACCGCACGTCGTCGCGAACCTGCACTACGACAACCTGTTCCAGCGCGAGCACAGCGCCTCGCTGACCCTGATGGGCACGCCGACGGCGCCCGAGCAGTCGAAGGTCGCCGTTGCCGGCTATGCCATTCCGTTCGACGATGGCGATAGCCTCAGCGCCTCGCTGGTCTGGTCGAACAGCAACGTCGCCACCTTGGGCGGCACGCAGGCGCTGGGCAAGGGCACGACGCTGGGCCTGCGCTACCTGAAGTCGCTGAACGCGTCGTGGAACGGCTGGCATGCGCTGACCTTCGGCGCCGACTACAAGGACCTGCAGGAGCAGACGGTGTTCGGCGGCGGCAGCATCTCCACGCCGCTGCGCTACGTGCCGGTGCAGGCCGCCTACAGCGGTGGCTACGGCAGCGAACGCTGGCTCTCCCAGTGGAACCTGACCCTGAACTACGGCTTCGCGCCGCTGCTGCGCCGCGAGGTGCCGAACTGCCCGAGCGCCAACGGCGGCATCGCGCCGGTCGACCAGTTCGCCTGCAAGCGCGCCGGCTCCGACGGCAGCTTCACCACCGCCAAGCTGGACCTGCGGCAGACCTTGCTGACGTCCGACTGGGGCCAGTTGAGCCTGCACGCCGTCGGCCAATTCGCCAACGAGCCACTGCAGAACTCCGAGCAGTTCGTGCTCGGCGGCGTCGACACGGTGCGCGGCTACTACGACTCCTCTGCACTCGGCGACGGCGGCCTGCTCGGCTCGCTCGAATGGCGGCGTGACGTCGCGCCGCTCGTGCGCCGCGCGGCCGGCGAGGCCGCCAGCGCGAACCTGCGCGAGATGACGGTGCTGGCCTTCTTCGACGGCGGCCGCGTCTACACGCAGCACGCGCTGCCCGGCACGCCGGGCCACGAGACGCTGGGCAGCGTCGGCCTCGGCCTGCGCTTCCAGAGCGCCACCGGCCTGAGCCTCTCGCTTGACCTTGCACGCGCCTTCAAGGACCTGCCCGGCCAGGCGGTGCCCGGTTCCTACCTGCACGTCCGCCTCGGCCAGAAGCTCTGATTGCAATGAAACACCAGGAATCCATTGCGCTCGGGGAAGGTCTTTTCTACGCAGAGGTCACAGAGGACCGCAGAGGTCGCGGAGAAAGCTGGACAGGTCTTGTCTCTGTGCTCTCTGTGTTCCTCCGTGACCTCTGCGTCCAGTTTGGACTCACATGGACGGCTGAACCTTTGCGTCTCTTCGCGTCCTTTGCGCTGCGGGCGGCGTGAACTCGCGATGAACAACTGAGATGACCATGAAGTACTTGCCGTCCTCGCCGTCTCCGTCCCCGTCGCCTGCGCCCGCACCGTCGCAACTGGTGCGCCTGCGCGCGATCACGCCCTGGGCGCTGTCGCCGCTGGTCGTTTCGGTCGCCGCTGCCTGGCCGCTCCCGCTGCTGGCGCAGAGCAAGGTGCCGGCGCTGCCGCCGGTGGCACCGCTCGCGCTGCCGGTGCCGGCGACCAGCGGCTGGCGTTCGAACCCGGCCGGTGCCGCGTTCCCGACGCCGACGACGCCGGGCCAGCTGAACATCCAGCAGACGGTCCCGCGCGAGATCTACAACTGGCAGAGCTTCAACATCGGTTCGCAGGCCGCGGTCACCTTCAGCATGCCCACCGGCGGCGGCGCCGCACTGAACCGCATCGCGGACCAGAACCCGAGCCAGATCTTCGGCAAGCTCAGCGCCACCAACGGCGGTGAGATTTTCCTGATCAACGCGAACGGCATCCTGTTCGGCCAGGGCGCGCGGGTCAACGTCGGCGGCCTGTTCGCCAGCGCGTTGAACATCAGCGACAGCGAGTTCATGAGCGGCATGACGGCCTCGATCGCCGCCGGCACGCCGGCCTTCCAGTACCAGGCGAATCCGGGGACTGCCGACAACTTCGTGGACACGAAGAACTTCGTCCGCGTGGACAAGGGCGCCGAGATCACCACCAGCGAGGGCGGCCGCATCATGCTGTTCGCCAAGCGGGTGGAGAACGCCGGCACGCTCAGCTCGCCGGGCGGCCAGGTCGTGCTGGGCGCCGGCGGCTCGGCCTACCTGAAGCTGCCGACCACCGAGATCATCTACGCCTCCGAAGAGAACCCGGCCGTGCCTTCGCTGCGTGGCCTGCTCGTCGAGATGGGCGCCGGCCCGGCCGGTGCGGCAGACAAGAACGGCAGCGTGCTCAACGACGCCGGCGGCCTGATCACCACGCCGCGCGGCAACAGCACGCTGGTCGGCATGGCCGTCAACCAGATGGGCAAGGTCTCGGCGACGACCAGCGTCTCGCAGAACGGCTCGATCTTGCTGCTGGCCCAGGGCAATGCGACGACGCAGCAGGCGCAACTGCCCGGGGCGGGCTTGCAGATTGCACCGGTCGGCCGCGCCACCACCACCGGCACGCTGGTGCTCGGCGCGGGCAGCGAAACCACGATCACGCCCGACAACAACGGCGCCGACGGCAAGCCGCTGCTCTCCAGCGACAACGCCACCTTCGTCACCTCGCGCATCGACATGGTCGGCCGCAGCGTCACCTTGCAGTCCGGCGCCAAGCTCGTGGCGCCCGGCGCCGACCTGACGGTGCGCGCGCTCGGCGCGCCCGACTACACCGCAGCGCTCGGCAGCACCGAAGCGCCGAGCGCCGCGCAGATGGCCGCGGACGCCAACGTCGTGATCGAATCCGGCGCGACGATCGACCTTTCCGGCACGACGGACACGCAGGTCAGCGTCGCGCGCAACTTCGTCACCACCGACTTCCTCGGCAGCAACGACCTCGCCGACGCGCCGCTGCAGAAAGACGGCCTGCTCTACCAGAACAAGGTCACCGTCGACATCCGCGGCAGCTCGCCCATCCTCGGCTCGCTGGCCAGCTACCGCAACGCGATCCTGCGCAGCGCGGGCGAGCGCCTGTCCGGCGGCGGCAGCGCGCGCATCTTCGCCGGCGGTGCCGTGCTGATGCAGAACGGCGCCCGCATCGACGTCTCCGGCGGCGCGGTGAACTACACCGGCGCCAAGGTCGCGCCGACGACGCTGACCGCGCAGAACGGCCAGACCTACACGCTGAACAACGCGCCGGCCGACCTCGTCTACACCGGTATCACGAACGCCTTCAAGAACAAGGTGACCTACGACCGCTGGGGCCAGGTCACCAGCTACGGCACGACCGCCGGCACCGTCTATGCACAAGGTTATGTGCAGGGCAGTGATGCCGGCAGCCTGCAACTGCTGGCGCCGCGCGTCTTCGTCGACGGCAGCCTTGCCGGCCGCACGACGGCCGGCTACCGGCAGGTGGCCGGTCTCGACGCGCGCGCCGCGCTCGGCCGGCTGACCCTGGGCACGGACCAGAACGTCGCCCCGCTGGGCACCAATGGCTTCGCCGGCGCGATCCTCGGCAATTTCTCGATCGACCGCTCCGCGCAGCCGCTGGATGCCAGCCTCATCACGCAGGCGGAGCAGGGCTCGGTGGTCTCGCTCTTGCCCGCCACCTCGCGGATCGGCGCCGCGCAGCTGAACGCCTCCGGCTTCGGCCAGATCACGATCGCGGCCGAAGGTCTCGTCAGCACCGCGGCCGGCGCGGACTTGACGCTGCCCACCGGCGGCACGCTGAAGCTGGAGAGCAATGGCGGCGGCCTGAACATCGCCGGCAGCATCGCCGCCGCCTCGGGTACGGTGCAACTGACCAGCGCCACCGGCAAGATCTCCGTGGCCGGCAGCGCGGACATCGACGTCTCCGGCCAGTGGATCAACAGCCTAGTTGGCCAGGTTCCGGGCCAGGCGCAGGGCCAGCCGCTGTCGGCGTTCGGCAGCACCGGTGGCTCGATCGCTATCAGCTCCACCGATGCGGTGAGCCTGGCCGAAGGCAGCGTGCTCAAGGTCTCCGGCGGCGGCCTCGTCAACACCAACGGCAGCATCGCCGGCGGCAAGGCCGGCAGCATCGCGCTGAGCGCGGGGCAGGCGCTGGCCACGACCGATGCCGCCGATCGCGCACTGACTCTCGGCGCCACGCTGGAGGGCTACTCGACGACGGGCGGCGGCAGCCTGAGTCTGGCGACGCAGTTCGTCCGCATCGGCGCGGCCCAGGCCGGCGATGCGCCTGGCACGCTGGAGCTCGGCGCCGACTTCTTCAGCCGCGGCGGCTTCGCCTCGTTCACGATCGACGGCCGGCAGTCGCTGAACTTCACCGCCGGTACGGTGCTGGCACCGGTCGCGCAGACCTGGGTGCCCGGCGCCACCGCCGCGCTGGCGGCGAGCGGCAGCGACGTCGCCTCGCTGATGACCGGCCGTGCGCTTGCAGGCACGCTGCCGCAGTCGCTGAACCTGGGCTTCAAGTCCTCGGGCCTCGGCGCCACCTCGGCGGCCGGCAACCTGCTGATGCCTGCCAGCGTCGCGATCACGACGCCGGCCCTGTCCAGCGTCTCGATGAGCGCGGCGACGACCCTGGAGATGGACGGCCGCATCGTCGCCCCCGGCGGCAAGGTGAGCCTGGCCGGCGGCACGCAGACGGCCGACTTCGATCACCCGGAATACCTGTGGCTGGGCAGCAGCAGCGTCATCGACGTGTCCGGCCAGGCGCTGATCACGCCGTCCACCGACGGGCGCAGCCACGGCAGCGTGCTGGCCGGCGGCAGCATCAGCCTGACGGCCGGCGGCGGCAACGGCTCGGCCGGCACCAGCCTCGTCTGGCAGGAAGGCAGCCAGCTGCTGCTGAACGGCGCCAGCGCGGCACTGGACCTGACGACCTTGACGGCGGCCGGTCTGCAGACGCAGCGCCAGACGGTCGCCAGCGCCGGCGGCAGCCTCAGCATCACCGGCAATTTCTCGATGGCGCTGGAGGGCACGGCCCAGGCGCGCGCGGGCGGCGCCGGCGTGGCCGGCGGCAGCCTGGCCGTCACGCTCAATGCGGGCCGGCCCGACCTGCAGGAAACGCTGCCGCCGCTGCGCAGCCTCGACCTCGTTGCCGATGCGCAGCGCACGACGGTGGGCCTGACGTCGGCATCGCTTGCCAATGCCTCGGCCGGCCAGCTGAAGGGCGACGCCGTGTCGCTGTCCACGACGCTGCTGCAGGACGGCTTCGTCGACCTCAGCCTGCAGGCGGCCGACCGCATCGGCATCGATGCCGGCGTGCGCCTGAATCTGGCGCGGCAGCTGAACCTCGACGCACCGGCGCTGGCGATGAACGGCAGCGGCACGGCCACCTTGTCGGCCGCGCAGCTCTTCATCGGCAACGACCTGCTGCCGGTGCAGAGCCCTACGCAGCTGCTATCGCGGCCCGCGCCGCAGGCCAGCGGCGGCGACGGCGTGCTGAACCTGTCCGGCGGCAGTGCCGTGCTGGACGGCGACCTGGTCACGCAGGGCATCGGCAAGCTGTCCATCGCCAGCACCGGCGACCTGCGCCTGCAGAGCCGTCTGCCCGAGAGCGACGGATCGCTGCGCGGCAGCCTGCAGACGCTGGCCGACCTGAGCCTTACCGCACAACAGATCTACCCGGCTACCGGCACGGCCTTCACGATCTCGGCACCGGGCCATAGCGTGACGATCGCCGGCGGCGACCCGAAGAGCGCCGCGCCGCTGAGCGCCGGCGGCACCTTGACGATCAATGCCGCCGACATCGCCCAGAACGGCGTGCTGCGCGCGCCGATGGGCGGCATCGCGCTGAATGCCAGCGACAGCCTGATCCTCGGCGCCGGCAGCCTGACATCGGTCAGCGCCGCCGGCCAGCAACTGCTGTGGGGCACGATCTCCGGCAGCAACTGGCTGGCGCCGGACGGCAGCACCGCGGCGCTGCCGCCGACGAAGAACATCACCCTGTCCGCCCCCGAGGGCAGCATCGCCGCCGACGGCAAGGCGCGGCTGGACCTCAGCGGCGGTGGCCAACTGCTGGCCTGGCAGTTCGTGCCCGGCCCGGGCGGCTCCACTGACATCTTCAGCGGCAGCACCGGCGCCTACGCGCTGGTGCCGACGGTCAAGGGCCTGGCGCCCTTCGATGCCACGCTGGCTTCCACCTTGCCGGGCGCTGGCAAGCAACTGCAGATCACCGGCGACGGCGGCCCGATCCCGGCCGGCACCTACACGCTGCTGCCCGCGCGCTACGCGGCGCTGGACGGCGCCTTCCTCGTGCAGGCAGCTTCGGGCGGCGCGACCCTGGCGGCGGGCACCTCGCTGAAGAACATCGACGGCACCAGCCTGATCGGCGCGAGGCTTGTGGATGCCGGCACCGGCTTCGGCGCGGCGCAGTCCAGCACCTGGCGCGTGATGACCTCCGCCCAGGCGCACAGGCGCGCCGAGCTGGACCTGACCGACGCCAACACTTTCTTCGCCGCGGCAGCGGCGAACCAGGGCAAGACCCGACCCCCGCTGCCGGTCGATGCCGGCCAGCTGGTGCTGAACGCGGCGGCGATGCAGTTCGATGCCTCGATCGCCTTCGCGCCGGGCCGGGTCGATGCGGCGGCCGGCAGCTCGACGCCCGCGCTGCAGGGCCGCGGCGGCGAGGCCTTCATCGTCTCCCGCGACATCGTCATTGGCGGCGCAGCGGCAGACGGTGCCTTGGTGCTCTCGGCCGACATGCTCAACCAGCTCGGCGCGCAGACGCTGGTGATCGGCGCCACGCCGGACGCCGCCGGCGGCGACGGCGCGCTGAAGGTCGGCGCCGAGTCGATCAGCGTCGGCGCGGGCGAGCTGAAGGTCGCCGACCTGATGCTGGCCGCGCAGCAGGACGTGACCGTCGGCAGCGGCGCGAAGATCAGCGCCGCGTCGGACGCGAGCGGGGCAGCACCCGGCGTGCAGTTCAAGCTGGCCGGCGACGGCGCGGCGCTGCGCGTCAGCAATGACGCCAACGCCGGCTTTACCCGCGGCGGCGCACAGCGCGCGGCCGGCGACCTGGCAATCCAGGCCGGCGCCGAACTGCAGGCCGGTGCCGGCAGCATCAGCCTCGACGCCACGCGGCAACTCACCGTCGATCCGTCCGCCAAGTTCGGCGCGGCATCGATCGGTCTGGGCGCCGGTGAGGTCCAGATCGGCGGCGCCGAGGCCGCGCACACGGGCAGCCTGCTGCTGTCCACGGCGCTGCTGCAACAGCTCGGCGGCAGCGCCGCCCTGAAGCTGCGCGCCTATTCGAGCATCGACTTTGCCGCCGGCGCCACGCTGGGCAGCGGTGACAAGCCGCTGCAACTGGTGCAGCTCGACGCGCCGGAAATCCTGCTGCTGGGTGATGCCGCATCCGCCGTCTATGCGGATTCGCTGCTGCTCGGCAACAGCAGCGGCAAGGCCGCGTCGGACACGGGTGCCGCAGTCGGCACTCTGGCGCTGAATGCGACCAAGAGCATCACCGTCGCCGGCGGCACCGAGGCCTTGTGGCTCGGCGCGGTCAGCAGCACGCTCAATGCCGGCCAGGACCTGATCGTGGCCGACGGCGCCAAGCTGCAAGCGGCCGGCGACCTGGGCCTCAGCGGCCAGCGACTGATCGCCGCCGCGGGCGCCGAGGCCACCCTCGGCGCGCAGGGCACCTTCACGCTCACCGGCAGCGGCGGAACGCTGTCGACCTCGACGACCGGCGCGGGCGCCGGCGCCTCGCTGACGATCAGTGCGCAGAACATCCGCCAGGCCGGCGCGATCGTGCTGCCCAGCGGCCAGCTGAAGCTCGACGCCGGCGGCGACCTCGTGTTCGACGCGGGCTCGCAGACCCTGCTGCAGGGCCAGCGCACGGTGATCGATCAGCACAACATCGACACGCCTGCCGGCAGCCTCACGGCCGCGGCGCAGGCGGGCGATCTGCTCGTCGCGTCCGGCGCGACGATCGACGTCTCGGCCTCGGCCGGCGGCGATGCGGGCGCGATTTCTCTGTCCGCGCCGCAGGGCGGCGTCTTTGTCGACGGTCGCTTGCTGGGCCTGGGCAATGCCACCGGCCAGCAGGCACAGCTGAGCATCGACAGCGGCAGCGCGATCCCGGTGGGCGCGCTGATCCAGCAACTGGCCAATGCCGGTGCCGACAACTTCAGCGGCGCGATCGCGCTGCGCCAGCGTAGCGGCGACCTCGACGTCGATGCCGGCACCCGCATCCACGCGGCCAGCATCAGCCTGGAGGCCGACGACGGGCAACTGAGCGTGGCCGGTGTGCTCGATGCCTCCGGCGCGCAGGGCGGCAGCATCGCGCTGTCCGCCGGCAGCAACCTGCTGGTCCAGTCGGGTGCCCAACTGCTCGCCAACGCGACAGCTGCGGGCGGTAGAGGTGGTAATGGCGGCACGATCGAGCTCATGACCGATCACGGCCTGCTGGCCCTGCAGTCCGGCGCGCTGCTGGACCTCGGCGCCGGCGCGGCGCCGCTGGACTACAGCACCGGCGCGAGTGCCACGCACGGCGGCGACCTGCTGCTGCGTGCACCGCGCGTCCAGTACGCGGACGGCACGCAGGACGTCAACATCGACCGCATCGACGCGGCCATCAAGGGCCTGCGCCGCATGGACGTCGAGGGCGTCAAGGTCTACGAGAGTTCAGACATCGAGGCGGGCTTCTCGTCGGCGCCGTCACCGGCGCCATCGCCATCGCCGGCTCCATCACCTGCGCCATCGCCATCGCCGGCTCCATCACCTGCGCCAGCCCCGTCCCCGGCGCCATCACCTGCGCCCGCGCCGGAACCCGCTCCCGCACCGTCGCCGTCGCCTGCACCAGAGCCGGCGCCCGCGCCGAGCCCGAGTCCGAGTCCGTCGCCTGCGCCGAGCCCCGCCCCGGAGCCCACGCCAGCACCCGCTCCGACGCCCGCGCCAGCTCCGACCCCTGCACCTGCTCCAGCGCCTGCACCCACACCGGCCCCCGCGCCATCCGGTCCTTTCGACCCGAACGGCACGGCCGGCACGACGAAGCCGCCGCCACCGCCGCTGCCACCGCCACCGCTGCCTCCTCCGCCACCACCACCACCGCCTCCACCGCCGCCCCCGCCCCCGCCCCCGCCCTTCGATCCGAACGGCAATGCCAGCACGACCAAGCCACCCGCGCCGCCGGTGCCGGCACCGCGCGCCAGCGGTCTCGGCGTGGCCGGTGGTCGCGCCTCGTCCTCGACGGCGGCC
>Ga0247779_1000346_pt1 | contig 31509 bp, 34 predicted proteins | sample UWRJL221509R5_FD_179925 | JGI IMG/M metagenome (GOLD analysis project Ga0247779, IMG submission 179925) | Plant litter microbial communities from Arlington Agricultural Research Station in Wisconsin, United States - UWRJ-L221-509R-5 | ecosystem: Environmental > Terrestrial > Plant litter >...
CCACCGAGACTGGGACTGGGCTCTGCGGTGTCGATGATTATCGCAAAATGAATGGTCTCTGTTACAGATGGTGGCGTGGCTCCAACCTCTCTCGCCACTCTACTTGCAATGGTCGCCGGACCTTCGTTGTAGACCCCGAGCTTTGTATTCCTATAAACCCGGCTGGCCATGATATTGGTTAGCATGGTGGTAAGAATGGCTATTACACCACGGATGGGTTGAGGAATAAGGTCAATGCGGAGGGTGATAGAGGCGAGCAAAGAAGTTCCTACTGTAGTCCTGTGCAAAGAGGTTGGATGATTTAATGAATCATGAGGATATGGTGGTAAACGTACAAGTAGTATTTTTGCCCGTCTTGCAGAAATGCCTTAGAGAAGCTCGGAAGGTTTGATCCAAGAAAAAATGTACGCAAGATTTTTGGAAATGACGCGTTTTCTTCGAGTGGTAATCCACACAAAGCCCAGGAAGCTGCCAGGAGGGTTAAAGTGTCATTTATTAAAATGACTACCCCAAACATGAAGCTCATTTGTGGGAAAGATGTGTAAACGCAATATTGAGTGGGTCCAATAGTGCCTCCTGAAAGGTTGCTTGTGGTCATAAAACCAACGCAGCAAACCCCCATCCACATCAGCATAAAGAAGCCCCCAATGACCTTGTTCCCGCTGTATAATGCATGAATACGAAAAAAAAGGAGGAGCAAAGACGTCGGTATTGCCATACTGGCTAGCACTCTCAGCGCCTTTGCCAACGTTTCGCAGGCACCGGAAGGAGAGGCTGTGGATGTAACCAATTTGTGAGATGCGTGTCAATTTTCACGAAATATTCGGCGAACTTACTGCTGAATATTGCCATTACAATAAGAAGGCCAAGGGTTGACAATCTAGCAAATATGAGTGAGGAGTCTGAGTACTAAAGAGAACTCTTAACTCCACCCACCTTCCTATAAAATAGACAATAGTAGAAAGTCTGATTCTATGTTTCGTTAAAAGAGTGTAGTCCAGGCTAATGGTATGCAGGATGTCCCAAACCATGATCTAATCCATTATCAATCCTAAATGGAACAATGTGGAAAAACAGAAATGATGCCTACCGCTAATGTGGAAACTATAATATAGGTCATGACATTCAACTGGAATGCAAGAGTAGGAGGAAAGAACGCCATGGGCGTCAAAGGGTTGGGGAGAGAAGATGCTGATACATTTGCATTTGGACCTGCCAATGCACCGTCCAGTTCCAAGTGCGCAGATATGTGCATCGGTAAAGATAAGCCTAAAAAGAAAAAAGAAAAAGTGAAAAGACGAGACGAAGGATACTGCAAGCAAAACACTTTTGCCCGTCATTTATATAACAGTCGCAACCACCTTTTTTCATTAGCCATAATGCGCGAATCTACTAGTCAGTTGTTTCAGGTAACTTCACCGGTACATCCATACAAGGCGATCAAGACATAATTTCGATAATCAATTGATGCGTTGTGTGCTTGTCACTTTCGCACTGATTTAGAATATAATGAATACCTTTATTCCAATAATAAAAGCGCATCGCCACGAGTACAAGAGCGCAGCGGTCGCCTAGAGCGTGGCTGATGCGTCATTTATGCTGGCATTGCGTGTGATACCGTGCAGCGAAACAACCAAGATAACATGCAGAAGAAGAGATGAGCGTCGTCCCCGTTCATTCATCGTAATGTTCTGTGGACCGTCAGAACGTATCTTGCCTGCACGATGATCAGCGAAGGCGCATGATGCTCTAAGTATACCATCATAGGCCTGTGCTGCCCATTGATCGCGAGGTGCAAACAAAGCTTGAGAATTCTAGGTTTCGAGGCACAGACACAGGCAACAAAAGACCAATGCCAGGTCGTGGTGGTGCCAACCCTCCTTGTCTGACTGTCAAAGAATTGGTATAGAAAACAAAGAGAGGTCCCCCCCGTCGTGGGGCCAGTTATGTATAAGTGCGCAGTAAGCTGATGAGGCCCGGGAGAGAAGATCATCAGAGGGTGCCCCACATACCCAAACACAGTAAAGTTTAAGTTCAACTTCGCTTAGGGTACAGCCGAGACATAATAGAGTGCCGATCCGGCAAAATATTTTATTTGAAATACAGCCATTATTTTAAACATGGCACCTGTCGGTAACGAAGTCAGCCAAAAGATGAGATTATTATTCAAAGCTCGGGGTTGTGTTAGTCACAAATGTGATAACTACCGTCAAATCAGGTCTATCAAGGGATGAATTGGGCGTAATGCTGATTATGGTCATTAAATATTAGACCCTTGTTAGGAATGGCTTTATAGTAGTACTAACCAGTACGGTTCAAGAATGCATCATAATTCTTTCTTTCTTTGCTATATAACGCTATTGTACAAGATGTTACAAATTTTTCTTATCATCAGAAACACCACTTGGGGTCAGTCCAGCTCAGCGGCTGTCCGAATAGTCCTTATTTGCGTGGTCCTCATTGTGTTGCAGACTCTAAGCACCAATGTCACTACTTAAATCTTATTGGTTATTTGCGTATTTGACAAAGTATAACAGCTTCAAAGAGACACTCACTCGTGTTAAGTAGTATGCAAAGATTAATCCGACTGATGATCTGCAAAGGAAATTGTTTGCAAAGTATGTTCTTCAGGTTTCGGAATTGAGTCTGTCATCCTGGCGGTCCTGACATCAATTTGATGTACCACTCTACTAGGAATGGTATCCTGTCCTTCCCAATATAGCCCGAGCTTCGTTTTCCTAAAGACGCGACAAGCCATAATATTAAGCAACATGACGTCAAGAATGCCCACTACGCCGCGAAGCGGCAAAGGGACAACGTCGAGGGAAAGTGTTATAGTGGCAAAGAGGGAAAACCCTACTGTGGTCCTGAAATAAGGTTAGGGTAAGTGTGAAATGAAAGCACTCGTTTTCAACGCCAGTGGCACGCACAAGTAGTATTTCTGCCCATCCTGCAACAACGACTTAGAGAAATTGGGGAGGCTCGAACCGAGAAACATCGTTCGTAAATTTTGAAGAAAAGTACTGTTTTGTTCTAATGTTATACCCCTCAACCTCCAGGATGTTGCCAGGAGTGTTAGTGTGTCGTTAATAAGAAGGCAAACCCCAAATATATACGGGGTCTGTGGTACAGTTGCGTCGATGCAATACTGAGTGGGCCCAATAGTGATTCCTGATGGATTTGCCATGCTGACCGCACCAGCACAAGTTACCCCTGCCAACATGATGACGAATAAACCAACAACAAATTTATTGTTGCGGTATAGCGCCTGGACACGGAAAAAGAGAAGGAGAGAAGTTGATGGAATTGCAATGTTGAATAGCCACATAATCGCATGTGCTACGCGCTCGCAGGAGCCAATAGGAGCCGCTGTGGTCAAGGTGAGAAAAGCAAGACTTTATCAGTACGCAAGCTTACACGCAAAAATAGTTAGAACCAGAAGAGAGCCAAAAGTTGATAATCTGACGAAACATCACGATCAGTATTGCAGAAAGGCATCACGGAACGAGGTGGTTGCATGCTGAGACCCACCTTGATATAAAATACACGATAGTTGGAAGCTTAATCTTGTGTTTGGTCAAGAAAATGTAATCTGTACCAATGGTATCCAGAATGTCCCAAACCATTATCTATTCTCCCAAATATTAACGGCGCACGAGAAGGTGCGGAAGAGCCTTGAAAAAGAAAACTCACAGCGAGTGCAGCAACTGCAATATAGACCTCAACCGTCAAGTAAAATGCAAGAGCCGGAGGTAAAAATGCCATAGGCGTTAACGGATTTGGGAGAGAAGGTGTCGAATCATTCATACTCGAGCCCGCCAACGCACTGTCGAGTTTCGATGGCTGAGACAGGAACATTAGGAAGAAGAAGGACCGAAAACTGAAAAGATGCTGCAAAACACTTGCCTTGTCGTGAATTATATATAAGGATAACTGAACTTATTTCTATTCTATCTGATTAATGTCACTGTATGCAGAAACTGTCCCGTAGCCCTGTCATTTCAGAGCGAGGGATCAGAACTTGATCGATAGATGCGGTGTGAGCTCGACACTAAGTTAACAATGGAACCATTAGCTCCATGACCATGTGCCTGTATAGCGAGCAAATAGAACACTTGGTGCTGGTACGAGCACTTGGGTTGAGATGCAAAAGTCGTTGAACAGCTTAGAGCCTCCGTTCGCCATAGAATGATATGCAGAGTCTGAGGAGTTCAAACTGTTGTTGCCTCAGTTGCACAATGTAACCAACTCTTTCTTGTCAAAAGGTCAAGCACGGAGGACGGTATCCACCAGCGTGGAGACAGGTTATGATGAGGAGGAGAATTTTGAAAGATCATTATGGTTCACACTCCCAAACTTATATCGAAGTTCCTGTTCGGGGTGTCCGGGAAAAATAGGTTACGTGTGTCGATCAGAAATTCTTAAGTGCGGCATGTCCAACATCTGCGACGGCACACACTCAGTCTCACGCTGATGCCGGCAATTCGTAGCTTTACATTTATGACGTACACGAAAACGTATATGCAGATATCACAAAGTCATCTGCTCAAGCACATAGGACTTTTTAAATTACACTTTCTTTAAAACGACCTGATAGTAGGTTTAACCGGTTAGAAAACTAGTGCGCAAAGCAGGATCAGACCAGCCCTGGCTGGTATTTTGGCAAGGCCGCTATTTGTGAAGTATGTTCTCCACAATTCAGACCTACGTCTGCTACCGGTACGGTCGTGATATCAATCTCGTTTACCACTCTACTGGCAATAGTTTCTGGTCCTTCCCAGTACACCCCGAGCTTCATGTTTCTGAAGACCCGACCGGCCATGACGTTGAGTAACATGATGTCAAGAGTACCTACTACGCCGCGAAACGGGAGAGGGACAACCTTAAGGTATAGGGTTATAGTGGCAAAGATGGAGAAACCAGCTGTAGCCCTGATAAAAGAAGGTTGGTTAAATAAGAACCACTTGTAGTACTCAATGGTTGAACGCACAAGTAATACTTCTGCCCATCCTGTAAGAGGGACTTGGAGAAATTCGGGAGACCTGAACCGATGAAAATGGTCCGGAGATTCTCTTGAAAAGTGCTGTCCTCTCGCAAGGTTATACCCCTCAACCGCCAGGAAGTTGCAAAAAGTGTCAATGTATCGTTCGCCAGGACGGCAACACCGAACATATACGAGTCCTGTGGTATAGATACCTCGATGCAATATCTGGTGGGTCCAATTGTGGTTCCCGACAGGTTTATTGTGCTGAGAACACCGACACAACAAACTCCTGCCCATACGAGGATGAATAAACCGACAACAATTCTGTTTTTGTTGTATAATGCCTGGATACGGAAAAAGAGAAGGAGAGAGGTCGACGGGATTGCAATATTGCATAGCCATGTTTCTGCTTTTGCTAGGGAGGCGCAAGCACCAACAGGAGCAGCTTTGATTAAGGAAATCATCATGTGAGGAAGGCAGTAATATTATCACTTTATCAGAACGCAAACGTACTGTCGAAAATTGTTAGGACTAGAAGAAAACCAAAAGTTGATAATCTGGCGAAGAATCCTCGTCAATACTACAGAGGAGCAGTTGTTATCATGAGACCCACCTTGACATAAAATATACAATAGTTGGAAGTCTGATCGTATAATTGGTTAAAAGAGCGTAATCTTCGTTGATGGTATGCAGAATGTCCCAAACCATTATCTATCCGCTTCAGCATTAATAATCCAAGAGAAAGTGCGGAAGAGTGAGACGAATGCCTACCGCTAACGCAGCAATCGTAATATATGCACCGATCGTCAACTCGTATGCAAGATCAGGAGGGAAGAATGCCATAGGCGTCAAGGGATTGGGGAGAGAAGGTGTTGACTCATTCATGCGTAACCCCAACAATGCGCCATCAAGTTCCGGTCTTGCGGATAAATACATCAGCGAAAAGAAGGTGAAAAGGAACGAAGATTTGAAAAATTAAGATGGGGAATACTGCAAGCCTGAGCTAGCTGTTGCGTCAGTTATATATTAGCAGTAACCGGACATTTTTCTTTCGATCTGATAGAGATATAAATATACTCTTTTTCAATCACAAGAGCGATCAAGACCTGATCAATCGATGCGGTGTGAGCTTGACACATTTGTACTGATTTACAGTATAATAGTTACCTTTATCACAAGAGTAAAGGTGCATTGCCATGACTAGATTCTAGTTACCGAGCAAGTACAAGGCGGCCTAGAGCACTAAAGGAAGTCAAAGAACATCGTCGAGCCTTGTTCAAGTGGAATATCAAGATAAAATGCAGATAAGTCGAACTAGTCTTTCATCATGGTCTATAGATCGTCAGAAGGTTCCTTTATCGTATGATGATCAGCAAGGGAGCGTACGCGTGATGCTCAATGCATAATCATAGGCTTCTACGCTGTGCTATTCGAGAATCACTCAAGATTTGAAGGTTTCAAGGTACAAGCCACAGTTGCTAGCTTACATATGACAGTAACATCCGTATGTTCCTTCAAGTGAGGTGCTATGCGAGCGAGTTCATTCTTGTCTGAGTGTTACGGAATGGACATGAAAAGGGTGTTGGCAGGTAGGTGTGTATATTTTTGAAGCAAGGAGTCGATGAAAAGATTTCACATGCACAAACTTCAAAGTCCGCCGCGCGGCATCACTTCCGGCATAGGGAGTGCTGGCTTCCTACCTTTTTCGCAAAAAAAAAAAGTCATTCTACAATTTTTTGTTTCTCAAAAGACGAGTAAAGGGTTTTATTTCTTTGAGGATTGTCGCTGATCTATCGATTTGCTCAACACAGTACACTATAAATCCGCGTTTAAACCAGAAACTGTTATATACCGACACAATTTAAGAAACATTAACTACAGCATTGAATAATTGAAATCATACATAGATAGTTATAAGCTGTACATATAATAAGGCTAATTACAGTGCCATATAAAAGATCAGTCGTCGCTGCCTACACCGGCACGCAGCACTGGGGAAATATTCAATTTCGTGATATCGGCGGATAGATATCATTTGCAGAAAGTGCCGTTCATTCATACCACATGGTACGCAAAGCGGGATTAGGCTGATAGTGGTATGGATATGACGAAGGAATTATCAATGAGTCCTTTTCCATGGGATCGTAGTGGTAAGTCGTAGGAACTTCTGGTTGAACACCTCGAACGATATCAAAGCATGGGTTGGGTGCCCTTGGATATACGAGGTTGCTCGTCGAGTTATCGTTCACCGTTGTCGATGTAATTGGAGTGATCATGATTTCCTTCGCGACTCTACTCATAGTAGCTTCTGTTCCTTCTCGATACACACCGAATCTTGTGTTTCTGAAAACACGGCACGCCATGATGTTGAGGAGCATGAGGTCGGGAGTGGCTACTGCTCCACGAATGGGCGCCGGAACAACATCCAAGTAAAGGGTGATAGTCACGAGCAATGCAAACCCAACCGTGGTCCTGATTAACGAGATACATGGAGCAAAGTTATATCGCATTACTGATTAGCAAAACAAATTTGAACTAACTCACAGGTAGTATTTTTGCCCATCATGTAAGAAGGCCCTAGAAAATGTTGGTAGACTTGATCCAAGTACAATAGTTCGAAGACGTTGCAGGAATGGTTGTTTACGGTCTACGTTGGTATGATTAAATAAGCACCAGGAAGTCGCCAATAAGTTGACGGTGTCGTTGATCAAAACGGCCACACCTAATAAGTACGCGAATCGAGGAAGAGTCGATGATACGCAGTACTGGGTAGGACCGACGTTGGATCCAGACAAGCCTCTTGTACTGATCACTCCCGCTCCACAAACCCCCAGCCACACGAGCAAGAAGAAAGCGACAACTGTGTTGTTACTTTTGTATAATGCGCGCACTCGAAAAAAGAACAGAAGAGAAGATGACGGAACCGCGATATTGCAGGTCCAGATTATTGATTTGGCCCACACTTGGCAATTTCCAACAGGAGCAGCTTGAAATAATATCAAGATGTCAGAAAATTCATAAGCGCTATAGAAAGCCATCAAGTGACATACTATTAAATATAGTGGTGGTTAATATCCACGCCAAAGTCGATAATCTGATAAAAAGGGTTATGAAGAAGAAATGGAAATCCAACGATTACAAACCTGGAAATAAAATAAATAATGGTCGGGATTCCTATTTTATATTTGGTCAAAAGAATGTAGTCGGCGCTTATAGTGTGCAAGATGTCCCAGACCATGACCTAAGAGTCGCGATGAGAGTGAGTCTTCATGGTCGATCGATGACTGCATACATACAGATAATGTCGCAACCAAGACGTATGCCGCGACGGTCAGGTCAAAAGAAAGAGTCGGAGGAAAGAACGCCATAGGAGCCAAAGGATTAAGAAGTGGAGGTGTAGACCCATTCAGGTCTGTGCCCAGCAAGACACCGTCGAAGTCCGAATTTGCAGATAAATACATCAGGCAAAGAGAGGCGGGGATTACAGGAAAAGAGGAAAAAGAGTGCTGCTTTGCAGCTTATATACACTGTTCGCTATCAAGTATCAACTTGTATCAACTTGCGGTACAACAACCTGATTTTTCCATGAATATATACGAGTGCCTTTGCGCCTCGACAAGGATGATCGCGGATCGATCATTCGGTGCGCGGTGAGGTTGATCCCAAAGCTCGGATGTATAAATTTACTGACCGAACTCACTGAGTCTATTTTCGCTTGATGATAAAAGTACTGTGCTGACCCAGTAGCTTTGCCTTGAAAGACGAAGACCATACATCGACGGAAGGATCATCCCTGTAATGGAGCGTTTGAGGAGTATTTGATTATCATTTATGAATGACACGTCGAGAAGAGGTCTCACGCGCCCGCCCCATTTCTCGCAGAGGATCAAGCAAGATCATCTAGCCGTACAAGTTCAACCAAGTGCACGTCTGTTAAGGATTTATAGACAGCAGCGCAAAAAACTGCAGGATGTGCGATTTTCAGAGATTATCGTATCTTCAACGTTATCTATCCAGAAACCCACACAAATTCGGCGGCATGTCGGGAATTCGACGAGATGAGATCTTGCAATAAAATCATGAGTTTCGAGGTACAGAGACAGTTGCTAAACCAAGGCGACAGTTTATCGAGTCAACAAGGTTAACCGGATGCTATTCAATTGAGTTACAGTGTTGGGTTACTTTCAGCAGGTTTTGACTCCAGGCCAAAGCAATGAAGTAATACAAGGTCGCAACGCACCGAAGCTGTGCCAGAACGCAACCGGAGAGGTATCCCTCCGGAAAAGACAGTAAAGTAAAGAACATGACATTCATAAGCTTACAAGGAGTAGGCTTTAGAATTAGAGATAGCTATGGAATTTAGCAGTTCGACAGAAATAAGGAAGGGGTTGGGAGTTGAGATGGTGTCAATTCGACGAGGAAAGATTACAATGGACCGGTCACCGGCTACAAAGTTCACCTTTTTATAACCGGTTACTTATTAGAACTTTATGTTTATTTGCTTGTGTCTAAATTAGAAGCCCAGACTTCCACGTCGTGCGCGCGGTTGTCACTGTTCAGCACGGTGAGTACGCCCGTCACTTGGTTTCTTTTGACCGTTCAATTATCTTATTGTTATTCTCAAAATCAAAGCGTCAAGATGTCTCAGTATGGGTCCCATTCTCCCCCGCCGTTGAGGCATCCTGTTCCAACTCATCCAGCGTACATACCTGAACCGCCCTCGACGCCGGCGTCGCCCCAAGGATACCAAAGGTTCTCTTCTTCACCAGCACCAGGACCTGTACAAAATCAACCTCATCTACAACCTCAGTCGTATCCCAGTCATGTCCCGGCATATACCTCTCCATTTCAGCATTCACAACCAGCTATACCACCACAATATCAGACTGGGATGAATATGCATCATCTGCAGCCACAGCACTCCCAACATCCTCTGCAACAACCTATGCAACCTATGCAGCAGCCTCAAGGACATATGCAAGGCCCTGACTTTGCAGCTTGGGGGCTTGATGGCGCGACAGCACAACTGGGCATGCAGCTTGGGCACAGTGCCGTGGCGGCTGGACAAGACTATGTGCAACGAAATGTAGGCATTATTGATTCTTTTCTGTGATTATGGTATAATCAAACATGTTTTCAAGTTTGGATCTTTCCTTCCCTCAAATTCAATCAAACACAATTTCAACGTTTCAAACTCATACGTCATTAAAAAATTACAACTTCTTCTCTTTCCATGGACTCACAAAACATACTTTCGTCGACCACGCGCTCAAGGCGAATGGCTTCCTCCACGAGAAGATATCAACAGTCCGGACCTGTATATTCCTGGTAAGACACCGGCGGCCTCTAAATAAGAGAGCTACAGGTTGTACTAAAATTGATTTGCCCCTATAGTAATGGCTATATTCACTTACATTCTCCTTACTACACTACATGCAGGAATCAACGAGCGGTTCTCTCCACTTGTATGTTGGCAATTCAATCAGCTGCTTATTATTACTATTATAACACTCTTCTAGATCCTAGGAGAATCGGCATCACGAGCAACTGCCGTTGTTCTTCTTGATTTCGCTTTCGTTAAACTGGGATGCTATATTTTGAATATCCAGGCATCTCAGGTCACTGATTTAGTGGCATATGGCGGCTATAAATTTGTTGGGTAAGATCAGCCCCATCAATTTAGAATTTGTGGAGTCTAACTTCCCTTTCAGTGTCATTTTCGCTATTTCCGCAGGGTTCCTGGGCCTTAAAGGTCCCTTATGGACTCTAGTGTTTCTCTATGTCTTTGCAGGCTACGCGTTCTTTTTGGTAAATATATCCCATTATTGTTCTGCGTATATATCTAACTTGCTCCTCAGTTACGTTCACTTCGCGCTGTCATCTTACCTGACGCCTCGAATGCGAGTGCGACAAATGCAACCGCCACAGTTACCCAAGCTCAGCGTCGGCGGCGCATCATCTTCCTGCTTTTTGAAGCACTACTGCAGATCTTGTACATGGGATGGCTTGTTCGCATATAAGATTGCGATTTTACGAATTCACCTCTATAATTAGTTTAGGTCATCTCACTATTGGAAACATGGACACTTTCTTCGTGCGATAAAAGTCGGGCCACATCGCGTCAAGCTTGGTATCTTGCCTCAAATCACCGGACAACCACAGTACCATGATCGTACATTGAGTGTTATCTATATATTTTTTCCTTATCGTGGTCGGGGTGTCGTTACCCATCATGTGCCCTGGTCATCATACAGTGTACACCCTGCAGTGGCACTGCACGTATGAAGCTCATTTATCCTCTTCAGTAATATACGTAAACAAGTTCAACTGATCTGTTTCGTTTTCTTGGTTTATTCCTTTCTAACCCCCTCCTATGATGCTCCTGTTTCTTCTGTAGGTCGCGCAGCGCTGGCCTTGACATACATCTCCTAAACTCAACCTAGTACCGCCAGTGAAATTCTTTCCATATTTCAAGTTGCCTGGATTCGAACCTAATGTGCACTGAGTGATCGCCGTTTATACTCCAGGAGGAAACCGTTCAACAATATTACTGTTTCCGGGCTTCCCTGCATTGACATCCTTTTACATAGTGCGGTGGGCGCCTGCGACATAGCTAGTTTCAGACAATTTCGTGACAAATGCAAGATAAAATCCCACGACTGTCAGGATGATGCAGAAAAGCTGACACTTCAAGCTCAATGTTTACATTTTAAACGCGTTCCCGTCCCTCAATGTACGTTACATATTCTTTTTTTCTTCCTTGGTTACCACAAGTCTCTTACAGAGTTCAATGTACATTAACCATGAAACTCTGTATGACGTTCTAGAATTTGGGGGTTGTGGTCAATCGATGGAAGCCATTCGATTATAGCATTCTGGAATTTGGCTGGCGATATGACACGTGGCACGCGAATTATTTCCCATTGTTCTCCAGGATATGTTCTGGTAGAATAACATTTCAATATTGCAACAACTTTACTGACATACCATTAAATATAGCTTAACCCGAAGTCCGAGACAGTTTATGCGAAATTGACGTATCTGGCCTGGGAACCTTCGCCTCGAGGCCCGCTCTGGCAGCAAAAACACTCATCATAACAGGATATGCTAACCGCTTTAGTGGGATTTGAATTAAATGATATCCGCGGCCCCAATACCCCATGAAGACAAGTCAACATGGGCCCTGCACAGAGTCGTCTCGCGTACTACGCGAATCGTTCGCGGAGCTGAACCCCATATAACAAGGAAGCGAAGGTAGGTGATAGCTTTACCCTTCGTTCTTCTTCCTCTCTTCACCTCGCTGGACTTTGGTGCAACATGGAATTCCCTTCGCGCACCACTATTCTCGTCGCCGCTGTGCTGGGCGGCGTTGTTTTGTACAACAGTTGCTTGCGCAAGAAAAAGCTTCCGCCTGGTCCTCAACCTCTACCCATTATTGGCAACGCGCATCAAATGCCCACGGGAACTCCCTGGCTGACCTTCTCAGAAATGGGGAAGAAATTCGGTCAGTCATTTTGCTCTATTTTGCGCGAAAAGGCGCTCATATTTTCTTTACAGGGGAAATCATGCACTTTGATGTCATTGGAAAACCGTTTATCATCATTAACTCAGCCAAGATTGCGAAAGATTTGCTGGACAAACGCTCGAACGTGTATTCCGACCGACCTCACTTCGTGCGTTCAGTTACTCTTACTTTTTATGTCTAGTATTAACGAGCTTTTTTCTAAAGGTCATGGCGGGCGACCTGTTAGTATCTTTGCGAAGCCATTCCTAGTCGAATAATTCACTTACTTGTTGAGCACAGCGTCGGCTACGATGAGACCTTTGTACTACAACCCTACGGCGATAACTGGCGCAAGCAACGCCGTTTAATTGCGCAGGACTTCAGTCAAGCTATGGCCCCTCGCTACCATGGCCTCCAGGAGAAGGAAGCAGCAATCCTTGTGCGAAACCTACTGAAAGATCCTAGCTCCCTCCTCTCTGAAATCCAATTGTAGGTCTTAGTCTTTTGCAGAGATGTTATCGATTCTGAATTCCGTCGGTTTCCAGGCGAATAGGAATTATCATCGTCCGAGTGACGTTTGGGTATTACATTCAATCCTCGGACGACCTCTTCTTGAAAAACCCATTGGCTGCAATGGTTAACTTCGGCAAAGCAACTTTACCTGGAAACTTTTTAGTCGATTTCTTGCCAGCTCGTAAGAATTCAGCCTAATCGCTTATCTTTGCGACTTCTGACATTTTGCTCGTTCTAGTCAAATACTTGCCGCGGTGGATGCCAGGAGCCGGATTCCTGACAGTAGCCGATGAGTGGCGTAAACTCGTCTGGGAAGCCAGCTGGAACCCTTATGAGTGGTGCAAGAACAACCTAGTGAGTGTACCGATGTCATGTGTGTGGCGGCGGGCTTCTAAGCGTCACTTTAGGAAACTGGCAAGACCCTGATGCCAAATCTTTGCGGCAACTACCTCGTTGAATCGAATGGGAAAATGTCGCGTGACGATGAACTCAAGCTTGTGTGGGCCTCTTCTAGCGTCATGGGTGGTGGAATGGATACAGTAAGTGCTATTCGTGTTCAATTCGCGCCCGGGTATCTGATGCTAGTGTCTTTAGAGCATGTCCACTACTTTGTCTTTCTTAATGGCCATGATTTTGTACCCTGAAGTTCAAGCTAAGGCGCAGGCTGAAATCGACAACGTGATTGGAAACGACAGACTTCCTTTGATCAGCGACAGGCCTAATTTGCCCTACGTCCGAAGCATCTTGGCTGAGACTTTCAGATGGGCCCCTTCTTTCCCTCTTGGTACGTTACTTCCTTTCATTAGTCGCAACAGCTGTTGAATAGTTTTACCAGGTATCCCTCACGCCACAAGTGAAGCTGATGTCTATGAAGGCTACGAAATACCCAAAGGTTCTCTCATCATGCCCAACATTTGGTAAGTTCCATTTGGGTTTGAATTTTCTCATTGCTATTTCTAAGTACGCCTGCAGGCACATGCTCCACGATCCCGCTGTCTACGCAAAGCCCGACGAGTTCATTCCAGAACGTTTCAATGGCGACGAAGCTGAGATGGCTAAAGCGAATGACCTCCTCTTTGGTTTTGGCAGGCGCACTTGTCCCGGACAGCACTTCGCCGAAGGCACCCTCTTCGCAATCATGTCCACCGTTCTAGCTACCTGCGACATCCTTCCCGGTCTTGACGAAGCAGGAAACGAAGTCCTTCCCAAGTACCAATATACTGCTAACGGAGCTATCACGTACGTCACCGTCGTTTACCGCTTTGCTACCTCCTTGTTGATCGCTGTTACTCTAGTTTCCCTGAACCTTATACTTTGCGACTCAGACCGCGATCTCCTCAAGCGACTGCCTTGCTTGCCGAGGTGCAGTCTACGATCGAGTAATTGGAACTTACACTCTTTGATTTATTCTATTTTATTTCTCTTTTTATACTTATCGTCAAAGTACGTATAGTGTCTTACTGTAAACCACTGGATTGGATTCGCGAATATTTAATATCTCTTGTTGGACATTCTAGTCGATCTTAGCTTCGAAATAGAAATATAATGTGTTGTTTACTTGAACCTTTCTCCTAACATAGCAAGAAAGACTCGCACAATTAAATATCATAGATTAAGTACTGAGCAGTTGATGGTATACAGGTAGGTTACTTATGCATAAGTTTTGATTTATTTTACTTGTGGTTCTTGCTTTTCGGACGCAGTAACGAGCGTGTTTTGAGCCTTGGAACTTGAAGTGTCCTTCATTATCAGCGCGCACAGTACCATCATTACGCCGATGAATGCTACTAGAAACCATAGTCCAGCCACCCGACCCTGGAAGGACATGGGCCCACCATGGTTGACTTCGACACTCGTCTGAATCGACGTAACGATGGCTAAACCAGTTGCTCCTCCAGTCTGCAGAGCGGAGACAAAGATGGCAGAGACAATGCCCGAAACATTTGAAGGTGTGTTTGCGAGAAGAGCGATACTGTATTTGAAATAAGTTAGGGAATGGACGAGGTAATTTGCTCTTTCAGGAACGTACTTTGCAGTGGCATAGATGATTGCTGCCCCAGCGGTACCAAGCAAGAACCCAGGAAACACGAAAGGCCAATAATGCGCCTGAGAATTACCGAATGGCAGCAAAATTGTGCCGGCTAGCAGAAGGGTAAATCCCAAAAGTATGACCCACTTCTGGTTGATTTTTGACTGCAAAACTGCTGCAAGCGGTAATGCTGGGAAAATACCGAGAGCAACCGGCAAGCTTCATGACGGTTGGTAATAAATTAATGACAGAAAAAGTCAAATTTCGGCTGGCGTTGAAAAGACACAGTACCCACAAATGAACAGCTGATTTAATTGCCGACCATGTGTACACGACCTCCCAGACCCAGGAGAATATTGGGAATATCGAGCCCCACCACATAAATGGAACGAACGAAATGGCTGTCAATATTGGGACATTGTCGAATTTCCAGATAGTTGGAGGCCTGTTCAAATAGTCTGCTCTTCAGCATCTTTCGTACACCAAACAGTATTTTGGACCCACAAGGCTGCGTGGGGCTCGGGAATATATCCTTCCCAGAAGAAGAACAGTGCCATTAGGACGACAGAAATTATCAGCGGTGCGATGACTCGAGCTGATTTCCATCCTGTTATTGATCCAGTTGTTACCGCAAAGATAAACAGAACTAGCGAAGCTACAAGATTCAAACGATAAGTTGCGCTACTAGCAAGGGAGAATTAAGAGAATACTGACCTGTAAATGCGCCAACGCCGACTATGTCTAATTGTTTAAGGCGATTCTCGTTGGTTTTATAGGTTCTTCTTATGTTTGGAATAAGAAGAAAGATAGAAGTGCCTATTAACGTCGAGATAATAGCACTGAAGTAGAAAATCCATGGCCATGATGCAAATGTTACAAAAAGCGCGCCAATAATAAGTCCAATAACTGTTGATTTGGAAGTAAACGATTCGTTCGAGCAACATAGTAAGCTTTCATTACTGACCAATTCCAATTCCTCCCATACCGCCAAAGATTGCGAGGGCCTTAGCTTGTTCTTCAGGTTCTGGGAAGATATGAACGATAAGGTATTGCGCGGATGGAATCGTCAAGGCGCCTCCTGGTTCAGAAAAAAAGTATGAGAAAAAGTATGTTACCACATTGTAACGTATTCTGACCTGCACCCATAAGCGCCCGGAGGACGATTAGTGGGATTTCACTTCGAATAAATCCTGATATCAACGCAAAGACGGCCATAGCGGTCGCTCCAAGGAGGAACACCCATTCTAGAATAAAAAATTAGCTGACCTATGTCTAAGAAGATATGAGATATTACATACTAGGATTGTATAGATCGCTCACTCGTCCGCTCTGAAAACGTTATCCGGTTGGTCGCGAATGCAAGCATGAACGAGGTGAAACCTACTATAAGCAGCAGGGCCGCGAATGTTAATTGGTATGCACCCAAAAGCCATACACTTTGACTATTGGGTATGTCTAATTGAAGTGCGATGGGTGGAATAGCCGCGAAGAGGGACGAATTGTTGAATGTGTCAAGGAACAATGCCGAACAGAGAACGACTAGTACAAGGAGTTTTCTGGACTTAGACAGGTCCTTCAACGTAGTAAAGCCTGGATCTAAAGGCTCGTGATCATCCTCTAGTTTTACTGATGAAGATGTTCTTGTGTTAGAGATGCTAGACATTGTTGATTAGAAGTATCTTGGAAGGTTTTCCCTTTTGAAAGATTTAGAAAGCCTGACTTCAAAGTAAAACGCGAGCTTAAAGCGTCCTTCTCCATGATTAAGCGAATCCACGATAAAACACTTTCGATCCCTCAGATCTGAGTCATTCTTGCGATAGCGCCGTGCTTTTTTCTTCACAAAATATCGGAAAAACCCTTGGTGTTAAGTTGCTATTCGAGATGATTAAGAATTGCTTGAAGATACCACTTGTGTGTGTGGAGCCGGTCATTACTGAGATCTGTTGTAAACGAATGTGATTATGCGAAAATACGGGATCTTGACCCGTGTGGTATTTTCAAGAAAGATGCGTTTCAGAGGGAAGGTTTCCTGAGAACAGTCGCAGCAGGGTAGTGGACTTAGTCGAGATCAAACCAATATGTTGGTGGGATTAATGACGCGACATTGTGGGAAAATAAGTTCTAGGCGACCCCCGGTCACTCCCAGACATGGTTGAGCAGGAATTTATTGCTTAATTAGGAAGATACCTGGTAGCCCCGTCGAGAAAATATACTTCCGAAACTACTCATTTAGATTTTCAACACGCCGGGGATGATGATAATTTACGGGAAACAAAAAGAAAAATGGGGAAATGATAGGGACAATTAATAGGCTACAGATGCCATGGCTGCACTTTGAGTTTCAGAACAATGTATTGGTTCAGGCTTCCTTCATAGCCGGAAAGTACTCTATGTGTTCAATACCATTGGAATTTCCGTACACATACAAGAGTAACCAGTTGTAATACAAAACGGTATAAGCCGGGAAGCCCATCAATAGAATTTCGTCTCCATTGCACAAGTACCGACGGAGATTAGTTTCTAAGTAGGATCTGCAGACAGGGCGGGATATACGTAGTGCCACGTTTTGGATCCAACCCCTGTTTCTGTTTGAACTTAGGAAATTATGGAAATTTTATCTTTGCAAGATCGAGTCGTTTTAGTGCGAGATTCGCTCTGTTCCGACAGGTATATGAAGGGAGATATTTCGATAGCTTCAAACCATCCCAAATCCCCTCCAATTCTTCCATCCACTTGGATAAGTTCTTTCTCATCTTGATCCTAATTTACAATGGCCATCGAATCTACTACTGTAAGCTCATTAACTTCAACTTCACTGTTGAGCATTGCACCGACATGTTTTATAGCCACCTAAAAAAACCACTGTCCTCGTTATTGGAGGTGGTCCTGCAGGCAGTTGCGCTGCTACCATTCTTCGTCGTGAAGGTCATGATGTGACCCTCTTGGAATTGTCGAAGTTCCCAAGGTAGGCCAGACGTGTCTCGGTGGGCTATACAATCTGACAAATGTCCAGGTATCACGTTGGGGAATCAATGTTACCTTCCCTCAGAAATTACCTCAACTTCATCGGTCTTGAAGAGGAGTTCGAAAAACACGGCTTTTTGGGCAAGGTTAGTCCCGCTTTAACATCGTTAATGAGTATGCGACTGACTGATAGCTTAATTTAGCCGGGCGCTTGTTTCAAACTCGTGCGCGACCTGCGTGAGAGTTGTAAGTTCAACTTGATCTTGAAGTTTATCATGAACTCATGTGTCTGTAGGGACCGACTTCACCAACTTGGGCCCTGGTTATGCTACCTGGAACGTTGTACGCCACTTTGTCTAACACCCATTTCTTCAACCGCGACTAATTCTTGCACTACGCAGATTCGATCGGAGATGGATGAATTGATGCTCAGGCATGCGCAGAAAGAAGGTGTCCATGTTTTCGAGGAGACCAAGGCTGAAGAAATTCAATTCGAAAACAACGGAGACCCTAAGACATCCCGTCCAATTTCGGCGACCTGGTCAAAGAAGGATGGAAGCTCAGGAAAGATCGAATTCGACTGGCTCATCGATGCATCAGGAAGAGCTGGTATCATGTCCACCAAGTACCTTGCTAACCGCCAGATGCGCGAGTCTCTTCGTAATGTCGCTGTCTGGGGATACTGGAAAGATGTTAAGCGCTACGGTGTCGGTACCAAGAAAGAAAACTCAGCTTGGTTTGAGGCCCTTGGTGGTGCGTGGAAATGCTAGGTTGATTGCATGTTTACCTTGACTCATAAGCTTTCTAGACGAGAGTGGCTGGTCCTGGATCATCCCTCTTCATGATGGCACAACCTCGGTTGGATTCGTTATGCACCAAACCAAGTCCAACGCCAAGAAAGCTAGCTTGAAGCCAGACGGTACCAAGCGTTCTCTCACAGAGCACTACCTTGATCAACTTCAGCATGTTCCCGGAGTTCGTGAACTTATTGGCGACAAAGGGTCCTTCATTCCAGGCTCAACGAAGAGCACTTCTGACTTCAGTTACTCCGCCACAAAATATTCTGGTGACCATTTCCGCATCATCGGTGATGCCGCTAGTGAGTCGGGTCTTCGATTTTTAACTTCAATTAGTGTAAACTGAATTTTTGCAGACTTCGTTGATCCGTTCTTTTCTTCTGGTGTCCATATCGGAATGACCGGCGCTTTGTCCGCAGCCGCCACGATATGTGCCTCAATCAAAGGTCAGATTGACGAACCTGCATCCCAAGCGTGGCACGACGCCAAAGTTGGCATAGCGCACACGAGGTAAGACTTCTCCCTGTCATGTAACCGTTGCGCTGGGCCTAATAATTTCTATTCTTTCAGATTCCTCCTCGTTGTCTTGGGCGCGTACAAGCAGATGCACTTGCAAGGAAACATGGTCTTGAGCGACATCAACGCCGACAACTTCGATTCCGCTTTCGAAATGTTTAGACCCGGTAGGCGATTTTTAATCCGCATTAAATCGATTTTTTACTGATCCCTCCATCCATTCTATAGTTATTTTCGGTCTCGCTGACAGCCAGAAGAAGTTGACCGATACCAGGGTTAGCGAAGTTATGGAAATCTGCCAGAGCTTCTTTGATCCCAAGGTTAACGAGGATGATATCCATCAAACCCGCCAACGGTATGGAGTCGACCTCGTCAAAATGCAGGCTCCCGTCCTCGGCAAGAGCAAAATTGACGAGCTTGTTGGTGGCGATGAGGTTGGCGCACGCGTTCTCAAGAAGTTTGACGCGCTCAAGGTATTCAGCGACGATGTTGAAGCTGCCTACATGGGCCGTAACCCTCTGCTCGGCTACAGGGCCCACGTCAAGCGCGGCGAGCTTGGCTTAATCAAAGTCGAAGAGCCCCTGGCTCAAGGAGAGTCGGAGATTATTGTCGCTGCTCCCTAAATGCTCCATCATATACTCAATTATTTAACCCCAAAATTTTGGTCTACTTATGTCGTAGTTTATTCAACATCTCACACTAATCACTCTGTAGAATAGTTTTAATCCGCACAGCCGCTATAGGTTTACCTTATACTTATGCCTCACTTATGCTTAGATCAAATGACATTCACTATGTTTTTGTTAACCGCGTTTGACCGAACCCGACTCACGGAAAATTACGTGGGTACAGCTCGGATGCTTGCTCCGACCGTATTGTAAGATTAGGAGGTTCTCTTATATAGCTGCATGACGAGAATGTAACACCGACCACGTAAGAATTCCATATAACTGCCCCAGCAGCTGGTAAAAGGTTTCTACCTCGACTTTGTCGCGCCCGTAGTAAGTCAAGAGTAAGCATGACACGTTGGCCTACTGGACCGTCATGAGTGATGACCGAGCGGAATGCCGAAGGAGTCGCTGTATTATCTGTTGCTAACGACGGAGTGTCTATTGTTTACGAAATTAACTGCCATACCCATATGTCAGTATTTTTGTTTACGGTGTCGGGTCCGTGAGCCATGTCGTGTGACTAAACAAAGGAACTTTAAAGAAGAGAAAGAAAATAGAATAAAGACAGCTTAAGATTCTGGTGTTTATTCCCTTTGCAGAATGTAGAGGTTGAAGTAAGATCCAAGAAATTACAAGCACTTAGAAGTTGTGAATGTAGTGTTGGAGTAATACTCGAGTCACAATTGACAACGGTTCAAGTTGTTCCTATTATTAGTCGATTCCTAAAGGGGGGAATTTCGGCTGTGTTTGTGGTGGCCCGCCCGCCAATCAACGTTTAAAACTTATCTAAGCATACACGCGCTTCCTAACTCATCACAGTGACTTCGCAGCACCGAGCATTAAAAATTCTGCGCAAAAGTCCCCAAAAAAGGGCTGCTCCATCTACTCAGTTCTTGCTCATTCTCGCTTCCAATGGCCGGTAGGTGCTTATTTTGAAACTAAACATTAGAAACGCCTGAAATTGTTCTTTCGTGGGGCAAAGTATGGCGCCTCGTGGCATACTGCTATGCTTTCAAGCAAATCGTAGGTCCGTAATACAAATCAATTGAACTCTTTCGAAATTTCTAGTCATCGCGACCCTCAACTATCAGGGGTCTACGGCATCTCGGGCGAGTGCGCATTTATGCTGGAATTGGGCTTGGATTGAACCCATTTGGCGAGTAAATCTCGCACGACATAAATCGCTCATTTCGAGGGAAAGGACTCTTTTCTTGGGCCAGCAATGATATGATTTGGATTTAACAACTCCTGAACGGCAGATTGTACAGTGCTAGTGCTAGCACAAGGCCTCCTCCTTTCCAAAGAAGGGTTCTTGATCTATGCCTTTCCGAGTGTCGTTTGGCCCCTCGCTTACGGCGTCTTTTTTGAGGCAGACTATTTTTGCTTCTTTCCACTGCACGTTGTCCTGGTCGCTCCCGAAGTTACCTGACCCTGAATGGAGCATCGCTAGGGATTATTTTTAATCTGATGGAAAGATGCCCGCAAAGGAGAACTTCTATGTTCTATGTTTTACATGTTCTGTATTTTCATCTCTCCTAGACAAGCAACCATTACAGAAAGAGGACTTTTCCGCCTCGCTTATGCTGGATCCGCGGTAACAACTTTCTTTAAAAGTAGAAAGGTACACGACAATGACAGGTCTGTGTGAAGGTTCTCTATCGTAACGGGCTTCTAGTGGACAACTTTACGTCCCTTCGCTTACTTGTAGGTGCGTGTGGGCCAAGTGGCGCCCAAAGCAAATTTTCTTGATTGCGTTGGTCTGCGGTTATCCAAAGTTTAAAAGGCCAGAAATACCGTCGAGAATTCCTCGCTTCTGTGTCCCCGCAAACATGGCCAACAACGCTACTGCCCCACAGCTTCCGAACGCTTTCACTCCAATGGCTTTTTTGCCGCCAGATATTGCCTATCAGGTTACAGTGGCCAGTTATATTCTTGTGGGGTCTTTAGGGGTGAGTTTAACCTTCGATGCCCGTTAGCCTATGCTATACTAAAGAAACCACTACAGGTGCTAGTTTGGGATATTTTGAACAACTTAGGATCAGACTTCAAAATTTTGTTCAAACATCGTATCACTATACCTACCGCTGCATACTTCATTTCTCGGTGAGCCCTCAATCGTTATTTTAGATATTCAATGTTAACCCAACGCGACGTGCCTTAGTTTTGGTTCATTGGCTTATGTTTTGGCTAGTACGATCTTTGAGAGTGCGTCTGATCATTTTACATTTACTACATTGTAGCTCATTGTTTCCAGCTGCGCATGTTGGAAATTGCGCTGTTTTTGAGAAGGTTGTATGCGCGCTATTTCCAGTCGCCATTCCTTCTACCGCCCTACTTTTCTTCTTCCGCTTGCGTGCCGTGTTCGACAGTAACAAGTATGTCGTCGGCTTCTTCGCTTTTATGTGGCTCGCTGTCCTTGCAGCATGCATCACTGTCACTCGCGGAGTAACCGGAATCAACATCGGTCCCACCAACTACTGTCTTAATGCCGCTCTGGAAGACTATGTCTCCTCTGCTGCCATTGTCCCTCTCGTCAATGATACTCTCATTTTCCTCGCCATTTCTTATCGACTCATGACTAACACTCATGTTGATTACAATGTCCGCACTGGTGTAAAGACTCTTGTTTTCGGTGAATACCTCCCCGCATTTTCGAAGACTCTATTCCAGGACGGTCAGATGTACTACTTGTAAGTTGCCATGCATTTATCAGTTGTTATCTCTTGCTTACTCCCCTTAGGACTACCGTCACGACCAACTTGATGACTGTTATCATGCTTTACGCCGGCAATGTCCCGATCACGTATCGCACTATGTTCACCGTCCCCAACATCGCTCTGATGAATATCATGGCTTGCCGCGTCTTCCGGAACACGAAGCTTGGCCTGAACAGGGAAGCATCATCGTTCTTCAATAGCAAAGCTTCTCGTACAGATGCACAAGTATCCGGTGCTATTCCTTTGTCTTTACGACACAACCAGCTTAGGTCGAATGGTCATACCCTTCAGGCTGCAGTTAATGTGACAAAGACCATCGATGTTGAGCATGATTACGATATGTCGGATAAGGATAGTGGGGAGAGGGACACGAAGGAGCGCGACATGGTCTAAGTCGATTGGGGTTTCGGGGGTTGGATGACATTGAATGAGAACAAAAGTAATTTCGGTGTGTGTGGTCGCCAATGGCGATGGACAGTATGGAGTCAGTGGGTAGCTGTCTACTAGTAGCTCGTCCGCTCATTTGCATTTTATTAAAAATGATAGCTGTAATATCAGAGACGCGTTTGGTCTCATAAAATATACCTACAATTCTTGTATAGAGACGATAGATATTCATCGATCCAAGCTTGCATAACTTGATACCCTTTCATTTAGTACATAGTACATGTTGCAAATGAAGAAAATAACATTTGGACTAGTGAAGCTGAACTTGAGTCAAGCTATTTCAACATTTATTTGCCCGGATCCCGTCGTAGGTAGGTACTAATGTCAATAAATTCAATGTCCAAATGAAAGAACAATGGCAGCGACGGAAACTGATTATTCATTATTCTAACTTCTTGCTGAACCAAGTCTAATGGGAGAAACAATGCCCGATGACACCTTCACTCGCCTAACATCTGCGGGTAACTGTGTATCCGCAATCCGCGTTTGTCCACTGCGTGTGCGCGTAGGTGGAGAGCAGAGTGCATGGCTTCACGACGCTTCAGGTGACACGCCTTTAAACACATTGAATCCCTTTAGCAGTTTCCATGTTGGCGAATGAGTTGTTGTTACGGATCTTGAAAAGCAGATAGCTGATAAGTTGACTTGAAGTTGAACGCTAGAGCAATTATATCAACCCCAGAATTAACGAGCATGTTAAAGACATTTACAGTTACTTGCATACATCGTTTATAGTGGATCGTATAGATCCAGCAGAATTATAATGTATCATTGGCCGTGAGATACAACTCGTACTTAATAATATAGTGAAGATGATATTGACGAAGATACTGTGGAGACTTGAATAAAAAACAATACTAGCGCTCCGATTGTTTCCAATGTGAATTAAGATACTTCCGGGGTATCGGATATCCTGTATACAATCTTCTCTGCATGGATCTAAGTAAGCATATCCAGTTGATGATCATTAGTTCTGTAATAAAGGTGAAATCTTAGTAATAACATTGACATTACCTTTCCTGTCATCATATATTCAAACCCATCTTGCACGCTCGCCAAACCTTTAGGAAATATTTTAATCGCCCCAAGCTTGAGCATCTTCTTTGCTAGCATTTGGGTAATCATTTTATTGTATTCAATACCGTTCAAGTAATGCTGGATATTGCCTTCGAGAGGCATTGGAAGCAGTATAGTCTAAGTAGCACGCGGATATAAGTCAATCAATATTTGGACAGGCTTATGTATGTTAAGGCATCGTACCTCTCCCCACATGGAATAAACAAGAATAAGTTCCGTATTCACGCCTTTCTTGCGGCTGTTGTACGGTAACACGGTGACAATAGTACCACCCTCCTTACTCAAAGCTCCACTGACTTGCGCGGGAGTCATGCCGTCGCTGATACAGTCGACAGCTAGTGTAAGTTTCCCAGACGTGGCTGAAAATATTTTCCTTGCGGTTCGCGAGTCGGCGTAATCATAGACCTCTGCTGCGCCGAAAGAACGAACTAAATCAAAGTTTTGAGGAGAGGACGTCGAAATGACTCGTAAACCGGCAAGACTTGCAAATTGGACGGCATATTGACCCATGGAAGATGAACCGGACCATATTAAGATGTCTATAGGGTCTGTGGTTGGCTCGAGAGGAGTTGGGAGGTGGAGAGTCTGATAGAGTGCTTGACATGTTGCATAACAAGAGACACCAAGTTGGACAGCCAATTCAAATGAAAGATCGTCGGGGAGTGCAAAAACAAGCGCTGGATCTGTAACAAGATATTCGGCAAAGGCGCCATTTGGGTTAATATCTGAATGACGTAACAAGAATCAGCATTAAATCTTTTGATAAACGTGCTACATTTCTTACTTCCACGGACAACGCCTGCTATCCTCTCTCCAATATATCTCAGCCCAGGCGTTACTTCAGAGCCAATGACGGCAACAACCCCGGCGAAATCTGATCCCACGATATTGCCGGCTTGCTTGTGTAAGATGATGGATTTCCCTGTGTGAAAAATAACAGTAAATATTGACGGTGAAATCGTGGGAGAAACGAAAAAACCAGACAGTCAGTGTGATTTTGAGCGCAAGTTTCAACTTTGACGAGAATCTGGTTCGGTTTTGGAGACGGAACAGGGACTCTTTTCAGTTCAAATTTTCCGTCTCCAGTGGTGACAATACACTTCATAGTTTCTGGTACATTTACCATGCTGATCGATTCGAGTCAAGGTATGGTCTTGGGATGATCGTCAGGGAGGGAAAGATTGTGAAAATGACAGTCTCGTGGCAAGGACTATGAGTTTATCCAGACGTCGGCTTCGCAGGAGAGTGTAAATAGGTAACAGGCCAAGGCTTCAAGATGCCTTTGGCGGCTACCGCGTTCCTTTTTATTCTTTTACTGAGCAACGGACTTCTACCTAACTTGTCGTTAAGCCGACGGAGTCCCTGAAACTTGGAATAATTGTCAGTACTTAGCGCCTTGCAGTAGAATACCTACTCGGCCATGAGGCGAATATAGTATGCAAAAAACGCAGGGCCAATGGGAGAGCTGAACCATGACAGGCATAGGAGTGTACTGCATTTGAGAGGATATCCTGCCGAAGTGAAGATATCTAATTCCGCAGAAATCGTGTTAACATGTAGATCTGACCGGACTCTCTAGACATTGAGCATGGATTGTTGACGTAGTCAAAACGCAGGTGTAACAGAATTTAACGAGATTCCAGGGATGGAAAAGGGTGACAAATATGGTAACCTCAAATAATTGGAATGGAAATGGAGTGACCCCGAAAACCCTTTACTTAATCAATATCAACAACGCGTCAACAAGCGGACTGGTTGCCGCGTTTGGAGTCAATATTGTCTGCATGCCTTACCACGCTCATAAGCTATGATGGTCTCGAAATTTACTAACCCTTACAGAGACCGGACTTAATGCAACACGAAACAATTGTGGTCTGGAGAAATGCTCCCGGCCTGAGTCGGACCAACGCCTTTATTCAGTAGCCCGGAATATAAGTATAACGAGGTGTTCACAACGACAGTCGTACATCTTTATCCTACTACTTTTATTATATTCTGTCCTCTATATTCTACTTAGAGGTTTAATATGCCGGCCCCAATCGCAATTGTAAGTCATTCGACGCGTTTCCTTCCTATAGGCTACACGTGCTGAACTTCATGCACAGGTGGGCATCTCCGTCGAGATTCCAAGTGGAAGTTACTCCACAGAAAACTTGGACCATAAATCTTTTTTCGAGTTCTTGCTTTCATCCGGTGAAGCATATGAAGCAATGCCATCCGATAGGTTCAACGTCGAAGCGTGAGTTTCCTTATTTATCACCTTGCACCCAATTTCGTCAACTTGTGCATTTTTAGGTGGAAAGGAACCGGGATCGGCAAAATCCATGTCAACAAGGGCGCCTTTTTGAAGGATATTGACGCCTTTGACAATGTTGAATTTGGCATATCTTCGAAAGATGCTCAATCGATGGCACCAGCCAGCAGGAAATTGGTTGAAAATAGTTTCCTTGCCCTTCTTGATTCTGGGATAGATTATAGAACAAAAAGCGTCGGTGTATTCACATCGGGTACTTCGATCGACTTAATGAACGTATCTGAGCCAGTGAGTACTTATCTCGACTTAATCTTGAGCATTTCTGACGCGTTTTTTCCACTTTCCAGGACGAATTCGACTCTCGAGGCTCCTTCGCGGGATATCCGGCTATGATTGCCAACCGTATCTCGAACCATTTAGATCTTTTGGGACCTTCTGTTCCCGTTGATACAGCATGTAGCTCCACTCTAACTGCAATGCACTTGGCAGTGCAGGCGATTGAAAGTGGCGACTGTGAAGCCGCCGTCGTAGGAGGCTGTCAATTGAACCACAGGTAAATAAACCTGTCTAGTGCTCATTCATCACGTATTTATCATGTTGTTCTAGGTTCTTTGACTGGTTCACTTATAGTCAAGGGTCGTTGTTAGCAAAAGATGGTAAATGCAAGCCATTTGACAGCAACGCAGATGGGTAAATCATTTATGCTCTTTTTGTGGATCTTCAATGTCATTTAAACTTTTGATAGATTTTCACGAGCAGAAGCTTGTGCTGTCGTCGTAATTAAGCCTCTCGCAGATGCTATCCGAGACCAAGACCATATCTATGCCACCGTAAGTTTCTCTGGGAATAACTTTTGAAATTTTGAATCATTTTATTTCATTCAGATCTTGGGCACAGCCATTAACTCAACGGGAGGTGCAGCAGCACCCGGTGCCCCTGTGGCAGAATCGCAAAGGGACGTGATGATCCAAGCATTTGAAAGGGCTGGTAAAGACCCTCGTGAAGTCGATTACGTTGAACTGCATGCTACGGGTAAGTTTTTAACCTTTGAATACTTGTGCTCGTACTTACAAATGGCCCGCTAGGAACCGCCAAAGGAGATCCCACCGAAGCTAATTGGGTGGGCGAGCGTTTCCATAGGGAGGATGAACTGCTCATTGGGAGCGTGAAAGCCAATATTGGGTACGTGTATTTCATCACGCAGATTTCATTTCCATCTTTTCTGACCTTCTGTTTTAGGCACACTGAGATCGTAGCGTTCTTGGCATCATTATCAAAAGTTATCTCTATCTTCGAACAGAAGGTTATCCCTCCCCAGATTAACATCAAGAAACTCAACCCTGGAATAAAGTGGGAAGATTATCGACTCAAGGTACCCCTGGACGCAACACCGCTGCCCGTTCGCAACCATGCCAAATCTCTCGTTGCCATTTCTAGCTCTGGTATCGGTGGCTCTAATGGTCACGTTGTACTCGAGAGCCCTCCACCAGCAAAGGAGTATCGCAAAATATCTGCTGCCGTATCCGATGGCCCTCTCCTTTTGACGCTTGGAGCTCTCTCGTCAAGGACTGTCACCGCGACTGGTGATGCAATTCGAGGAAAGCTGTCTGAATACGCCTCTGACATGCGTGGTCTGTCCACTGTATTGGGAAGACGATCCAAGCAAGGCACCTGGAGGTCTTACGGTATTGTAGGACCTGATTCCACAGTACTGTCCGCATTCACTGCTCCCGTACATACCCCTCGCACACCGAATTCGATGATATTCGTGTTCTCAGGCCAAGGACCCCAGCATAAAGACAGTAAGTTTCTCATGTTTGATGATTGTATTGGGAGTTTTGCTGATGGAATCAATTAACTAGTGGGTCGCGAGTTATTCCAACAATTCCCTGTTTTCCGACAAAGTGTGTTGGAGATGGACGCTATCTTCGAAAGGGTGACGGGGAAATCAATTATACGCGACTACGGTCTTTTCGATAAGTCCACCGCGCCTGCTTTGCCAGAAATTTGGCCTATCGCTCTGGTCCTGCCTTCCATTGCTATTTTCCAAATGGCGTTGTACGACCTTTTGACTAGTCTCGGCGTTAAACCCGATGCCGTTGTTGGCCACTCTGCTGGTGAAACCGCCGTTCTCTATGCTTCGGGCGCTGCGTCAAAGTCTATGGCCGTCGAGCTAGCAATCATCCGAGGCAAGTCGTTCACACCAATCGAGGAACTCGGAGGAACCATGGCCGCTTTGTCCTGTACACCCGAAGTACTTGACGAGCTCCTTGCGGATCATCGCAAAGCCAACCCAAAGGCTCTTGTTGAGCTTGCGTGTTACAATTCTCCATCAGCTGTTGCTATTGCTGGAGAGGAGGTCGCCATTGACGCGGTCGTAGCGGCTGCAAGCGCCCGTGGAATATTTGCGCGTAAAATTAGAACAAAGGTTCCATTCCATTCTTCAATGATGGAGTCTTCCAAGAAGGTGTATACCGCCGCTCTCAAGGACTTGTTCAATCGCTATCCTGGAGTACACATCCCTAAGACAGCTACATTCTCAACATGCACTGGTAATCTTTTCGAAGAGAGTTTCGACGCTCAGTACTACTGGAGCAACACTCGCGCCCCAGTTCACTTCACTCAAACAATGGAAAGCATTGGCGAAGCTCACCCTAACGCAACGTTCGTCGAGTTATCCCCTCATCCCGTTTTGGTGCCATATATTATGAGCATGATCTCGGAGACATCAACCGTTTGCCACTCCGTGCAGAGGCCGAAGCGCGGTAGCCCTTCAACGGAACATATTGACGTGCTACACATCTTGGGCAAAGTCACATCTGCCGGATACAACGGCGTGGACTTTACCACTCTCAACGGAAGGACATGCTCAGAGTTCGCTCTTCCTTTACCAGCCTATCCGTTTGTGAAGAAAAGATATCCACTCTACCCCGACACCCCTGGAGTCGCGAAACAAATGGAAGTTCCCCGAGGGCCGATCAATCACGCGTACCTGCGCATGAACAAGGATACGCATCCCATGCTGGCAGAACATATTATCAGGGGTCAACCGATTATGCCTGCGGCTGGGTACCTTGAGATGGTAAGTTCCCGCCGGCTGTTATGCGGTATACCCTTTCGAATTACTATATGCTAATAACCTCCTTCCATTTCCAAGGCACTTGAATTCGGGGCCTCGACTTTGATGAATGTCAACCTTCGTTCGATCTTGTCGTTGTCCTCAGAGAAACCTGTCAAGGTTGATATATCCATGGACGGTGCTTATTGGGCCGTGAAATCAATCTCATCATCGAAATCTAGAAAGGACGGCTCATCTAGCATTGTATGTTTTTCCTAAAATATATTTCTGACATTCATCATTAATTCTTCTTTCATTTCAATCATTAGAACGAACGTCTCCATGCAGATGGATATCTTTCATTCGAAGTTCCGAAGCCTGTATTACCCCTCGACATTGAGGAAGTCAGGAATCGATGCACAGGGCACATTGGATCAGGCTTCTACCCCTCGTTGTCGTATTTCTCCGCATATGGACCTCCATTCCAACGGGTCACGAATATGTACTTCAACGAGAACGAAGCCCTTGCTTCCATCAAAGGTCTCGATAAGGGGTTGTTGAAGTACGTTTATGGCTAATATCGTGAATTTTCTTCGTTATTAACGTTGTTACAGGGATGGAAAATATTTCCTGCATCCAGCTATATTGGATGCTTGTATTCAGGTTTCTGCCTACAAGCCGTTCCATGGGGACTACGATCCCAACGTGTATTACCTCCCAGCACACGTCGACGCGCTCATCGTCCATCAAGGAACAAAGGAAGCGTACTTCCCTGCCCACTTATATGCTCATGTCCAGTTAAAGACGTGGAAACCTGGTCAGTGACAAAGCTTCTAACTTTTTTAAACCTTCTTATAGTACTCTTAGATGGCATGGTCTATGACATCTCCCTTGTCGAGGATTCTGGGAAACGTCTCTGCACGTTCGTCGGCCTGGAAGTTGCAAAGCACCATATCAGTCCTGTAACCGACGCGGCGCGACCCCTGGAGGTTGTGATGCAGCCTGTGTTCCATAGCACTCGTCCGAAAATCAAATCCCAGTGCGAACATGTCGATCGATCGATTCTATTCTCTACTTTGGATAAGATGGCGATTCAGACGAAGATGGGCGCTAAGGGTGGAAACAAGTAAGTTGTGGACGCTATCATGTGACAAATTGTTAAGAATCTTAACGTACTTTGTTTTCTAGGCCAGGAAATATCATGCAGCTTCATCCTAGGCTTCGTAACGAAGCATGGATTCCTTACTTCGATACATTTTCTTTGGCTGCGGATAAGGTAAACTTAGGCGCTCGCCAGTTTTGCATGAAACTAATCTTTGTTGTAGAACCTCTTACCTCCTGATGGTCCTCAATTCGATCAAACTATTCAATGTGTCATGGAGTCTTTCCGAACTGCGCTCAAGTCATTCAAGTCTTCGACCAGGCTCCTGCAAGTCCTTGTGTCTAGCAATGGTACGTAGTCCCGCATATATTCTCGCGCAATTCTCATCGTTGTCTCCAGTCAAAACGGATATGTTCCAGAAGAGCATAAGCCAAGCTCTACAAGAGTTTAAATCCCTGCACATCGACATCTTCGTGGACAACAAACACGCTTCCCAGACCATGCCCACTGCAGCAACCGGCATAGCTCGCAACGTTCGTCTCAACCTAGAAGACGCGACACCGCTTGCAGAAGGACAGCTGTTCGATATTGTCCTATTTTTCAACGTTGCGAGCGCGCAAGTGACGCCTCAGCATATTGCGAAAGCTGCGGACACGCTTCTTCTTCCTGGAGGAACATTGATCGTCGCGGAAAGAAACCAGGACGCTTGGAACGACCTTTCACTGGGTACAGTGTGGTATGATACGATCTTCGGCAGTCACGCATCAGAGACATATGCTTTGTCGGAGTACCAGAAAGCCATGAAGAACGTGTCGATGTTGCGCGTGCATAAATCGGAGGATGCGGATCCTTTCCATTTTTGCATCGAGGCCCAGA
>Ga0247779_1000347_pt1 | contig 31493 bp, 26 predicted proteins | sample UWRJL221509R5_FD_179925 | JGI IMG/M metagenome (GOLD analysis project Ga0247779, IMG submission 179925) | Plant litter microbial communities from Arlington Agricultural Research Station in Wisconsin, United States - UWRJ-L221-509R-5 | ecosystem: Environmental > Terrestrial > Plant litter >...
CTGCGTCAGGTCGGTGGTGAACTGGTCGAGGGCCGGGGTGCGCGCGTCCGCCACAGGCACCGAGTCGCCCTCGGCACCTGCCTCACCCGGGGAAGCCGGCGCGCCGGGCGCCGTGGTCGACGGCTGCCGGGCCTCGCGTGATCCGCGGGTCGCGTCGTCGAGCTTGTGCTTGAGCTGGTCGACGTCGAACCGGGCGAACAACGGGCTGCTGCGATGGGCGAGCTGCGCGAGGCCGGGCTCGGTGAGCATGGCCAGCAGCAGGTGGCCGCTGCGGATGCGCGCATCGTGCTCGTCGAGCGAGGCGATCAGCCAGGCGTGCTCGAACAGCTTGGGCAGGCGGGCGCTGAACACCGGCGTGCGCGTGTTGCCGGTCTTGAACTCCTTCAGTTCCCGCTCGAGATCGCGGGTCAGGCCCGCGGCCGGCACGTCGAAGCGGCGGCACAGAACGGAAAAGTCGGAGTCGGGCACTTCCAGCAGCGCGAGCAGCAGGTGCTCGATGTCGACCTCGTGGTGGCCACGTGCCATCGTGATGCCGGCGGCCCGCTCCGCGACGGCGCGGCAGGTGTCATCGAGCTTGGAAACGAGCGTCTTGAGGCTGGTGCTCATGGGGTCGGTGTCTTTTTGGGTGGGGCGATGGAACGGTGCGTTAGGCGTCAGGCGGCCATCGCGTGGATGTCGTAGACCGCTTCCTCGCGGTCCTGCGTGCAGGCTTGCGTGATCAGGTAGCTGTCCCAGCCCAGGCGCGGGCCGGCGTGGCCGAGCAGGACGGAGCCGGTCACGTCGGCCGCGTGTACCTTGAGGTGCACCTCGTATTCGAGGCTGACGCCGCTGACCAGCGAGAGCATCTCGCGCAGCGCCAGCGCCGCCGGGCCGCCAGGCAGAAAACGCTGATGCAGCGTCCGGTTCATCGGGCCGATGCTCACGCGGGCGCGCAAGTCACGCTGCCACACGCGCGGGCCCAGCATCGTGTCGTGACCGAGCCGCCGGGTGGATTCGCCCAAGGTCACCTGGCAGTCGTCGTCCAGCGCGTACCAGCGGCCGACGAACTGCGTCACCCGCACCGGCACGCCGAAGTAGTCGGTCAGCACGCGCTGCAGGTGCGGCGCGCTGACGGCACGACGCTGCAGCAGGCCGGCGTAATAGGCGAGCGCATCGTCGGCCACGCCGCCCTGGTCGCCGTGCAGGCGCTGGCGCAGCGCCGGTTCGCCCAGGCCCGCCAGGCTCATGACCAGGGGCAGATAACGCTCACGCCGGTCGGCTTCGAACTGCAGCGGCAGCCGGTGTTTGCGCCAGGCTTCATGGAACAGGCTGACGGCGCGGTGCTGGAAGATATCGAGGAAGGCCCGGGCCGCGCCGTCGCGTCCGGCGCTCTCGCGCTGCGCGAACTGCTCGCTATACGACAGCGGCAGGGCGCCGAGCGCACCGAGCAAGCCCATGAACGCCGGCGTCAACTCGACCCGCTCGAGACCGGCGTGGGTGCCAGGCTGCCGCGGCGGCGCTGCGGCCGCGCCGTCGGCCGGCTCATCGGCCGCCGACGCGGGCCGGCTCAGCTGTGTCTCGATGCCCAGCAGCTCGCTGGCGGGAAAGGCCAGCGAGAGCGTGTTGCGGAAGCGGATGGCCGGCTGCCCATCGGCCGGCAGTCGGCGCAGCAGGCCCTGCAGCAGGCGCACCGCCTGGTGGAACTCGAAGCCCTGGGGCTGGTCGAGCAGGCGGTCGATCGGACTGGCGTCGGGCGCGCGCATGCCGCCGCGCAGCACTGCGCCCGTGTCGGCGGGTCGCTCGGCCGGCGCCTGGTCGGCGGAGGGCAGCGCGGCCTCGCTCACAGCAGCGGCTCTTCGCCGCTGCGACGCGGGCAAGTCACGAGCACCTCGCCAGATCGGGACGAAATCAGCTTCAGTTGCGTGAAGCTGTTGATGTGGACATATAGCGCGAAGAAGCGGTCGAGCACCTGCGCGAACAGGTGCAGCCCGCTGCCCACGAAGCTCTGCTCGTCGACGGTCAGGCGGATCTCGGTGCCGCGCACCAGGGTGGCGAACGGCGCGCCGTCGAGGAAGGCCTGCGCGGCCTTGTAATCGACCGCGATCATGCCGTCGAGCACGCGCTGGTTGATCGTGCTGCGCGGCAGGTCGTACAGGCGCAGCATCTCCTTGAGCGCGTCGATGCCGCTGCCGGTGAGCGACAGGTGATTCAGCGACAGCTGCGAGATCAGCCGCCAGAGCAGGCCCTTGCTGCCGGTCTCGAAGCGATACGGCGGCGTCGGCTTGCGCAGCAGCCGAATCTCGCGCCACACGCCGCCGCCTTCGGCGAACAGGTCGCCGCCGGGGTTGCCGATGCTCATCTGCCCCGGCAGGTCGCGGTTGGTGGCGCGCACGTCGATCGACAGCGTGTCGGTCTGCGGCAGGCCGGGGTCGAACTCGAGGTCGACGAGGCCGATCTCGGTCTCGAAGCCCGGGCTCTGATCTTCGCTGGCGCGGCGGTGCGAGAACCAGTAACGGCCCTGGGACTCGCCATCGCGCAGCAGGTCGTCGTGCTGCAGCGAGTAAAAGGGCTTGAAGGTCTGGATCGTCTCGCCCGCGGCGGTCTGGTGCACGCGATAGACGCGGTCGATCGCATACACCTCGTGGCCGAAGGCGCGGCGACCGTCGGGCAGCACCGCATGCATCGTCGACGCGTGCGTGATGCGGATCGGATCGGCACGGGTGGCGAACAGGTTGGTCACCGGCGTGCACCCGATGACCAGGTTGCTCGCGCTGACGACCTCGAGCAGGCGGGCGTCGTCGCTCTCCTTGCGCAGCCCGGCCAGCGAGAGGTGCAGGCCGAGCGTGCGGCCGGGCGCGCGCAGCGCGGCCTCGGGCAGCGGGAGGTCGATGAAGTTGAACTTCTCGGGAAAGGCGAAGTACTCGGTCAGCAGGCGGTAGGCGGTGTGCGAGCGGGCATCGAAATCGACCAGCGCCTCGTCCTCGTCGAGGCCCACCAGCCGCGGTAGCGCCCGGGTGTCGACGCTCCAGGCCCCGACTTGCGCCGTCTGCACCATCGTCGCAAGTACGCGGCTGACCAAGGATTCACGCAGGGCGGTGACGAGCGAGGTGTCGCCGTCCACGTACAGGCGCAGGTGATCGATGCCGAGCGTGGCCCAGCTGGCCTGCGGCGAGGTCAGCTCGAGCTGGATCGACAGTGTGGCGGTGGCCTGGCGCGGCACGTCCGTGCCCACCGGCGCGGTGGCCGTGCCGCGGAAGCCGACGGACGTCACCCGCACGGGCAGCAGCTGCGCGGTGCTGGTCGTGCGGAACTTGCAGGTGACGCCGCGCAGCGGCCGGGTGTTCAGGCTGGTGCCGCGCGGGATCAGCGTGGCGCGGCTCAGCTGCGACGCGCTGGCACCCATGTCGAAGCACGCGATGGAACTGGACGGCAGCGGCCGCAGGTAGTGCGGGTAAAGCAGGTCCAGGAACGATTCCGCGAACAGCGGGAAGTCGTCGTCCAGCCGCTTGTGGATGCGCGAGCTGAGCAGAGCGAAGGCCTGGATCATCCGTTCGACATGCGGGTCCTGCAGCACCTCGCCGGTGACGGCCAGGCGGCCGGCGACGCGCGGATACCGGCGGCCGAACTCCTCCGCGTGCGACCGCAGAAAGGCCAGCTCGCGTTCGTAGTGGGGCAGCAGATCCTGCATGCGAACGATCTCTAGGCTGCGGCGGCGGGCGACACCGCCCGCGGCCGGCTGCGCGACACCGCATAGCGGTTGGAGCCCGGGTGCAGCACCGCGTCGAAGGCAACCGGCTCCGTGCTCGGCGTGAGCTTGAGCTTGAGCTTGGCCCGGATGGAAAAGCGCAGGCCGCCCCCGACCTCGACGCTGTCGGTCACGGTGACTTCCACCTGAACCAGGCGCTGCTCGTGGTCGGAGAGCGAGCGGCGGATCGCCTCGGTGATGCGCAGGCGGTCCCGATCGCTGGCCACGCTCAGCGAGGTGATGTCGGTCAGGCCGAAGGTCAACATCGAGCGCGCCACGTGGGGATAACTGCCCAACTGCGCGGGCTCGAAGCCGGGGCGCGCGTTGAGCAGCGTCTCGATGTCGCGCGCCACCGATTCCTTGACCTGCTCGACGCTCATGCGCGGCGTCGTGCCGCGGCCCTGCGCGTCGACGTCAGTCGCGAGCAGCTTGTCCAGCAAGGAAGGGGCAAAGAGATTCATGCGGGCGGCGAGGCAGAAGGCAAAAGAGCGGCAGGATGCCGCTCTGGAGACTCGACGACCGACGCGGCAGGGGCTGAGGACAGCCAGCCCGCGGCGCCAGCGGACGGCCTTAGACGGCGATGTTCTTGCGCAGATCCCAGCCGGCGACGCCGGTGGAGGTCGACGAACCGTCCATCTTGTGCTGCTTGTACTCCCAGGAGATCTTGCCGTACTTCAGACCGAAGGTCTGAACCGGCAGCTCGCCCTCGGCCACGACCGTGTTCGACGACGAGATCACCACGTCGTCGAGGACGATCTTGTAGTAATCGACGCGGGTCTGCGAGGTCGAGGTTGCATTCGAGCCGCCGTAGGCGCGGTAGAAGGTGATCACGGCCTTCGGATACACCGTACCAGCGGAGCTGGCGCGATTCAGCTTCGGCGTTGCCTTGTCGATCTCCTTGACCATGATCAGTTCGCCATGCTCGGTCCGCTCGGCCGTATGACCGCCGGCGGAAGAAGCGCTGGACGACTTCGGCTGGCTCAGCAGGTGGCTGAAGGACGAGATTTCGATTTCGTTGGCGTGCTTCGTGTCGCTGCTGTCACCTTGCAGTTCTGTAGCGCCTTCGAACTTGAGATAGATATCTTTCATTGGAAGTATTCCTCCTTGCAGTTGAGTGGTCCCGATCAAGCCTCGTCGTGAGAAAGCGAGGCTTGGCGAGATTTATCCCCGTTGGGATCCGGGCAGCTCGGCGACGAGACGCAACGAAACAGAGAGTTCGTCGAGCTGAAAGTGAGGGCGAACGAACGAAACCGCACGGTACGAGCCCGGACGCCCAGGGATTTCGGACACCTGCACGCTGGCCTCGCGCAGCGGGTAAGCCGCTTTGGTGTCCTGCGTGGCGTTGTCGTCTTCGACGACGTACTGGCGGATCCAGCGGTTCAGGTGTTCCTCGACGTTCTGCGCCGATGCGAAGCTGCCGACCTTGTCGCGCATCAGCGCCTTCAGGTAGTGCGCAATGCGGCAGACGCTGAACATGTACTGCAGTTGCGAGGACAGCACGGCATTGGCGTTGGCCGAGTCGAGGTCGTACTTCTTCGCCTTCTGCGTCGACTGCGCACCGAAGAAGGCGGCGTAGTCGGTGTTCTTGCAGTGCACCAGCGGCATGAAGCCGAGGTCGCTGAGTTCCTTCTCGCGGCGGTCGGTGACGGCCACCTCGGTCGGGCACTTCAGGGCCACTTCGCCTTCGTCGGTCTTGAACGTGTGCGTGGGCAAGTCCTCGACCAGGCCGCCACCTTCGACGCCGCGGATCGCGGCGCACCAGCCGTAGTTCTCGAACGCGGCGGTCAGGCGCGCGCCCATCGCATAGGCGGCGTTGACCCACAGGTACTTCGAGTGGTCGGTGCCGTCGACGTCCTCGACGAAATTGAAGCTCTCCACCGCCGTGCCGTCCTTCGGGTTGAAGGGCAGGCGTCCGAGGAAGCGTGGCAAGGTCAGGCCGACATAACGCGAGTCTTCCGACTCCCGGAAGGAGCGCCACTTGGCGTAGTCCACCGTGTCGAACACTTTCGAAAGGTCGCGGGGCTTGCCCAGGTCCTGGTACGACTCGAGTCCGAACAGCTCCGGCGAAGCGGCCGAGATGAATGGCGCGTGGGCGGCCGCGGCCACATGACTCATCTGTTCGACGAAGTACATGTCCTCGGGCTGGCGCGAGATCTCGAAGTCGCCGATCAGCGTGCCGAAGGGCGCGCCGCCGAAAGTGCCGAACTCTTCCTCGTAGACCTTGCGGAACAGCGCGCTCTGGTCGAAATCGATCGCCGAGCGGAAGTCCTTGATCAGCTCCTTCTTCTGCGCATTGAACAACTTGATCTTCATGCCCGAACCGGTCGAGGTCTGGGCGCACAGGTAGTGCAGGCCGGTCCAGCTCGATTCGAGCTTCTGGAACGCCTCGTTGTGCATGACCTCGCTGAGCTGCAGGGAGATCAGGCGGTCGAGCTCGGCGACCCGGGCGTCCAGCGTGACGCTCAGGTTGTCGGACATCACGACGGTGCCCTGCATCACCTCGCGAACGAGTTCGGAGATCAAATCCTTGGCCCGTTCATGCTCGACGCCCGAACGGGCGACCTTGCTCTGGTCGACGATCTGGTCGAGCAGGCTGACTTCGACGGATTGAGCCTGCGGTGCGGCCGCGGCGGAAGAAGTGGTTTCAGCCATGCTTATTCCTTGGTTTCGGCGCTGAGCTGCGCGAGCTTCTCGGTGTTAGACAGCACCTCGGACAGGATGTCGTCGAGCTTCTCATTGCCGGCCAGCTTGTTTCGCAAGTCGGACAGGCGGGTGCGCGCCTCGAGCAGCCGGCGCAGCGGCTCGACCTGCTGAACCACCGACTCAGGACGGAAGTCCTCCATCGCCTTGAACTCGAGGTTGACGGCGAACTCGCCGCCATCGGGACTCAGCTTGTTCTTGACGCGATAGGTCGACTTCGGGCTCATGCCCGACATCACGTCGTCGAAGTTGTCGAGGTCGACGCTGACGAACTTGCGATCCTTCAGCTTCGGCAGCGGCTTGTCCGCGTCGGGCTGGCCCGAAAACTCACCGAGCACGCCGACCACGAAAGGCAGCTCTTTCTTCTCGATGGCGTCACCCACCTGCACGTCGTACGTCAGGTGAACGCGCGGGGGGCGAACCTTGCCCAGCCGGTTCTGCACGCTGTCTTTCTTGGCCATGTCGCAATCCTTTCAAGCGTCAAACGGGGGGCTGGAGAACTCCAGCCGATCTTTTCACTTCAACTTGTCGAGCGGGTTGCCCGCAGCGGGGGGCGGTGCCGGCGCGCGGGCGGCGGGCGCTGCTGCAGGAGTCGCCGGACGAGCCGCCGGACGGGGCGGCTTGCGCGTGACCGCGGTCTCGGGCGGCGGCACCAGCACGGGCTCACCCAGCGCTTCGCGCAGCGCCTTGGTCATCGACACGGCCTCGTCGCGCGAGCCCACCGGATAGGCGCCATCCTCACGCAGTGCGGCGAGCGATCCGGCCGTCAATCGCAAGCCGCTGACCGCCAGCACGCTGTTGGCCAGCCGATCCTTGGGATCGCGCTGCAGCACCTCTTGCGCGGAGAGCACCGCGTTGCCGTAGTCGCCGGTGTTGAAGTAGTCCTCGCTGAGCTTCAACCAGGGCTGCTTGGCGGTCGGATAGTTCCGGGCCGCATTGCGCCAGGCATCGCGCGCCTTGGCATGGTCGTTCTCGCCGATCGCCGCATCGCCGCGGCTCATCCACTCTTCCATCGACACGACGGCAGGTGCGGGTTGCGGCGCTGCGACCTGGGCGGCCGGGCCTTGGACGGTCGAGCAGGCCGACAGCGCGGCTATACCGGCCACCGCGAATGCACGCTTGAGCATCAACGTGCATTTCTCGAGGGCCACGCCATATCGCGGCGTACTGTTTATGCTGATTTCAACTCTCTCGATATTCATTTTCACTTTGTCGCCTGCGTCACCCTAATGTCATATTCAATCGCCACGCATCAACGTTCGCTGCGGTGGCGGCACCGTGCGGGGTCAGATCATGAATGCGCTTGTGAGCTCGCGCAACAGATCCGCAACAAGCGGTGAATTTGCACTATATCGTGACCTCAGCGGTATCACTCTCGCTCCTCTGGGGGGTATTGACAGGGCCTGCCGCTACGTCGCAAATAGCGCCCGACAGTGCCACCCCGCACACGCGGGATCGGCACTCGATCAGGCTTTCACGCGACAATGGTTTGATGCACACGACTCTGTCCTCCGCCTTACAAAACGAAGCGCATGATGCCCGAGCCCGCGCGCGACTCAAGACCCCGAGAACGAGGGGGTCAAGTCTTGACGTTGTAACTGCGAAGGGCCGCTTGATCGCCGTTGCCTGCTGCGTTCTGCTCGCTTCGTGCGGCACGACATCAGACAGCAACAGCTTCATTGACAAGACCCTGCAAGTCGTTGGTTTGCAACGGCCGCAGCCGCAGCTGCCTGCGGTCGACGGGGCGTCGGACATGATGCCCAAAGGCCTGCCATCGGCATCACGCAAGGTGACGCTTCGACTGCACGCGGGCACGGTGTTGAACACCGATGCAGAGGGTCGCTCGCTTTCAATTGTTGCGAGAATTTACAAATTGAAAGACAAGGCGAATTTCGAATCGGCACCGTATACCGATTTCATGGAATTAAAGCCGTCAAAAATACCGGAGTTCGCATCGGATATTGTCGAAGTCCGAGAGGTGGTGCTGACACCCGGCAAGCAATATGACGTGATTGAAACGGTCGGTGCCGACGCCCCTTACATCGCCGTAGTGGCACTTTTTCGCGCGCCTGCCGCACAACGATGGCGATTTGTCTTCGATACCCGCTCGGCCGCCTCGAGTGGCGTGACGATGGGCGTCCACGGCTGCGCGCTCAGCGTGTCGACCGGACAGCCCTTGGGCGTCGCACCCGAGCTGACGAGGGTTGCGGGAGTGACGTGTGCGCCATGATCGTGAAGTAAGCTCGCGCCCGCGTCGATGGGCCCCCATTGGCGTTGCAAGAGCACGCCGCGGGCCGCCGATGACGGCTGAACACGGGAAGCGTGGAGGCGCCGAGTGCATGCGCGCACTCGCGTGCGATTCAAATAACGAAACAGGAAGAGTCCATTGATTCGCTCGTCCAAGGTTCTTTGGGGGGAGGGGCTGATGCTCCGCCCTCAGCACTTCCAGCGACAGGATGCGTACCACGAGTGGCGCCAAGCCGAGATGGCGCGTGCGATCCATCCGTACAGCTGGGGCCTGCGTCGGCTCAAGGTCGACGTCGACGCGCTCGCCACCGGCACCTTGCGCTTGGTGGAGTTGCAGGCGATATTCCCCGATGGCGATCTGTGCGCTGCGCCGCAGGACGACGATCTGCCCGAATCCCTGTCGCTGTCCGGCATTCCCGCAGGTGTCGCCGAGGTGGTGTTCCATCTGGCGCTGGCGCCGATGCGGCCGGCCGGCCACAACTACGCGACGCAGGGGGACGAGTCGAAGGCGAGTTCACGCTTCGTGATGCGCAACGAGGAGTCGGCCGACTGGTTCACCTCGGCCGTCGATGCCTCCGTGCCGACCCTGCGCCGGCGCCTGCGCCTGGTCAGCGATATCGAGCCGCGCGAGCACCTGATCACCCTGCCGTTGCTGCGCCTGCGCCGGCAGGCGACCGGCGGTTTCGAGCTCGATGCCCAGTTCGTGCCCCCCGCGATGTCCATGGCCGCCGCGCCGGTGCTGCAGTCGATGTTGCGCCGACTGCTCGACGTGCTGCAGGCCAAGGTCGATGCGCTGTACGGCACGCACCGCGAACCGTCCAAGCACGTCATCGAGTTCCGCTCGGGCGACATCGCCTCGTTCTGGTTGCTGCACACCTGCAGCGGCGCGTTTGCCAGCCTGTCCCATCTGCACCACCACCCGCAGCTGCACCCCGAACGCCTGTTCGAGCGCCTGCTCGAGCTGGCCGGCGCGCTGATGACGTTCTCGAAATCGCACGGTCTCGCCGACCTGCCGGTGTACCGGCACGAAGCGCCCGGCACGCCCTTCGCGAAGCTCGATCACATCGTGCGCGACCTGCTCGAAACGGTGATCTCCACGCGGTCGTTCGCCATCGCGATGAACGAGCTACGGCCGTCCTACTACCAGGGCCGCCTCGAATCCGAAAAGATCGACAGCCAGACGCGCTTCTACCTCGGCGTACAGGCCAGCCTGCAGCCTTCTGAGCTGGTTGACGTGATCCCCACCCGCCTGAAGGTGGGCGCCGCGGACGATGTCGAGAAGATGGTGCTGTCGGCCGTGGCCGGTGTGCGCCTCTCGCATGCACCGCAGGTACCGGTCGCCATTCCGGTGCGCCCGGGCCACTACTACTTCGCGATCGAGCCGCGCGGCGCGCTGTATGACCGCATGCTGCAGTCGCGCCTGATCACCGTCTACGCGCCCAGCGGTCTTCCCGACCTGCAACTGGAGCTGTTCGCACTGAACGGCGAACAGTAGGCGGCGCCTGAACCGCATCAGAAGACACCCAGGGAACAACAGAAGATGAACCCCGCATCCACCCCCACGCCGTCCTTGCTCGGCGCCGTCGCCAGCCCCGGCGCCAGCGCGCGCGCGCCATCGGTCAGCAACGACCCGCGCACCCTGATGGACCTGTTCTATCACGGCTTCTACATGATCTTCCTGCTGCGCAACGGCTACGCGCCTGCCGACGGCCCGACCTACCGCGAACGCCTGCGCCAGTTGCTGACCCAGATCGACCGCGGCGCGAAGAAGTTGCAGCTCGACGCCGACGACGTCTACCAGGCCAAGTTCGCGTTCTGCGCGCTGGTCGACGAAATCATCCTGATGTCCAAGCTGCGCATCCGCGACGACTGGGAGCGCAACCCGCTGCAGCTCGAGATGTTCGGCGAGCACATGGCCGGCGAGAAGTTCTTCGATTCGCTCGAGAAACTGCGCGGCGAAGGGGCGCGCCGGGTGCAGGTGCTGGAGGTCTTTCACATGTGCCTGCTGCTCGGCTTCCAGGGGCGCTACATCCTCGAAGGCGCCGAGAAGCTCGGCTATCTGACCTCGCGCCTGGGCGACGAGATCGTGCACCTGCAGGGCAAGCGCGCCCCGTTCGCACCGCATTGGGCGCCGCCCGACAACATCGCTCACAAGCTGCGCAGCGAAGTGCCGCTGTGGGTGATGGGCAGCGTGTTCGCGCTCGTCGCGCTGATCGCGTTCATCGGCCTGCGTGCGCAGTTGCACCGCGATACCGAGGCCGATCTGGGCCGCTACACCAACGTCGTGAAGCTCGCGCCGCAACCGGCTTACGTCACGATCACCTTGCCATGAGCGCGATCATCGGAGCGCTGAGCGGGTCGATCAGCGGGTCGATCGCGCAGCTCGCCTCGCGTCTGGATTTCGCGGCCCTGCTCGGCGACGAAGGCCGGCTGCTCAAGGTCAGCACCGCCCTGCCCGCCCTGGCCCTGCTGCCCGAACACCTGAAGCTGCGCGAGGCCGTGAGCCAGCCCTTCGAGCTGGTGCTCGATTGCGTATCGACCTCCGCGCAGTTCGAACTGAAGCAGCTGCTCGGCGAGCAGATGACCGTGAGCCTGAAGCAGGCCGACGGCCGCTACCTGCCCTGGCACGGCTACGTCAAGCAGGCCGCACAGCTCGGCAGCGACGGCGGCCTCGCCCGCTACCGGCTCACCATGGGCCCCTGGCTAGACTGGCTGTCGCTGCGCATCGACTCCTTCGTGTTCCAGGACCTGACGGCCATCGAGATCATCGAGCGCGTGTTCGCCGACTACCCGGCCTCGCAATGGCGGCTCGAGCTCAATGAGGCCACCGTGGCGGGCCTGCGCAAGCGCAGCCTGTGCACGCAGTACCGCGAATCGGACCTCGCCTTCGTCTCGCGCCTGCTCGCCCAGGAGGGCCTGCATTTCTGGTTCGAGCACCTGAGCGGCGACGACGGGACGCAGGCGGATGCCCAAGGCCTCGCACGTCACGTGATGGTGATCGCTGACGCGCAGGTCGAACGCAGCGACCTCGGCCCGATCCGCTTCGCAGCGCAGCACCCGATCGCCTTCCTGCCCGGCCTCGAGGACCCGGTCACCGCCTTCATGGCCCAGCGGCGCCTGGGCACCAATGCGGTCGCGCTGGGCAGTTGGGACTACGCCAAGCTCGCCGGCACCTCCGCCGCCGCCCAGTCCGCCTTGAACCTCGGCGAGGTGCCCCTGCTCGAGCGCTATCAGGGCGCGGGCGCCTACCGCTACCAGTACGCGGCAGGCGCAGACCGCGCTGCTGCGCTGGCCCTGGCCGCGGCGGAGCTTCAGGCCAAGCGCTTCGAGGGCATCGGCGCGGCTCGCATCCTGCGCGCGGGTGCACGCTTCTCGCTGATCGACCACGCCAGCTACGGCGCCAACACCAGCGCCTTGAACTACGCCGGTGCCCTGTTGGCCAGCCACGACCGTGTCGACAACGCCTTTACCGTGCTGGCGGTCGAGCACGAGGCCAGCAACAACCTGGGCAGCGAGGCCGCGCGCCTGCTCGAGCGCGGCACGATCGAACACGGCACCTACAAGAACCGCTTCGAGTGCGTGCTCGCGGCCGTGCCCGTGGTGCCGCCCTTCATCGCCGCACCCACGGCACCGAGCGCGCTCAGCGCACGGGTGGTTGGCGTCGAGAACACGGCCGTGCACGCCGAGCGCGGCCACCGCGTCAAGGTGCAGATGCACTTCCAGCGCGGCGAGAAGCCCAATGCGGGCAACGGCCCCACCGGCTTCGGATCAGATGCCCAGGGCAACGCTCCCGGCGACGAACGCTCCGGCACCTGGGTGCGCGTGGGCGGCCCGGCCGCCGGTGCGAACTGGGGCGCCCTCTTCACGCCACGCATCGGCTCCGAGATCACCTTGCAGTTCATCGAGGGCGACATCGACCGCCCCGTCATCGTCGGCGGCCTGTACGGCGGCACCGACGCGATGCCCTTCGCCGCTGGTATCGACTCGGGCGTCAACCACCCGGGCGTGATCGCCGGGTTGCACAGCCAGCGCCTGGACGGCCAGGGCTTCAACCAGTTCGCGCTCGACGACGCCCCCGGCCAGCTGCGCACGCGGCTGCACGCCAGCCATGCCAGCACGGAACTCGGCCTGGGCCATTTGATCCAGCATTCCGAAGGCTCGGCGCAGCGCGGGGCCTGGCGCGGCTCCGGCTTCGAGGCCGGCACGGCCGGCTGGTCCAGCGTGCGCGCGGGTGCGGGCCTGCTCGTGTCCACGAGCGCGCGGGCCGGCACCTACGGCAGCGCACAGGCCACGCAGATGGACGCGTCGGAGGGCGTCGCCCAGCTCAAGGCGGCCCGCGAGCTCGGCCAGCACCTGGGCCAGGCCGCCACCGCCGTGCAGGCCCACGGGCTGATCAGCCACGACGACGGCCAGGTCGTCTCGTCCTTCATCAAGGCCACCGACCCGAAGCAGGACGGCAAGCACCCGGCCACCGTCAACGGCCAGGCGGCGCTGATGCCAGCCGGCGACGGCCGCAGCGCCGGCAGCGATCCCGTGCACGCCTTCGCTGAACCGGTGGTGGTGTTCGACACCCCGTCCGCCCTGCTCGCTGCCAGCAGCGCCAGCCTGGCCACCTTCGCTGGCCGGTCCGTCAGCCTGGTCGCCCAAGGGGATTTGCAGCAGACCGCCGCCCACACGTCGACCCAGGCCAGCGGTGCGACGACCAGCCTCTACGCGCACCAGAACGGCATCCTCGCGATGGCCGCCAACGGCCCGGTGAGCCTGCGCGCGCACACGGATGCGCTGAGCATCCTGGCCGATCAGTCGGTGACGATCACGTCCGTCAACGACGAGATCCGCATCAGCGCGAACCAGCAGATCCAGCTCGTCGCCGGGCAGTCGGCGATCACGCTCAAGGGCGGCGACATCGAGTTCGCCACGCCGGGGGCGTTCACGGTGCATGGGGCCACGCATGCGTTTGAGGATGGGGGGAGTTTGGTGGCGGGGGTGCCGGCGTTGCCGGATGCCAAGCTGGGCGAGCCGCAGAGCTGGATTGCCATCAGTCATGCCGATCCTGATGGAGTGCCGATGGCAGGACAGAAGTACAAGATCTATTTCGAGGGTGGAACGGTTATCGCAGGGGCGCTCGATACCGCAGGCAAGGCCCGCCACGAGAACGTACCGGCCAATGCCATCCGTACCGAGTACGAGGCACGCACACCCGACGAAGACAAGCCTTGGGAATCTTTTGACAAACTGATTGCCGCTGCGCAATCCAAGCTGGGCTGAGCCACGATGTGGGACGAACTCGAAAACGCCCTGGCGTGGTACGGCGCCGCGCCCAGCCGCTGGATGCAAAGTGCCAAGAAGGACCTGAGCGCCGCAGCGGAATGGATATGGATCGTCTTACAGGGCGATTTCGCGGAAGAGCAGACCACCGCACAGACTGTCACCGGTACGGTGATCTCGATAATTCCGTTTGTCGACCAGATCTGTGACGTGCGCGACATCGTCGCCAACTGCAAGAAGATCAATTCGGACAGCAGTAACAAATGGGCATGGGTGGCGCTCGTACTCACGCTCATCGGCCTGTTCCCTACTTTGGGCAGTCTGGTCAAGGGGGGCTTCAAGGTGCTGTTCGCCTACGGCCGCAAGGCGATGCGCAGCGCGGGCAAACAGGCCTTGGACACAGGCATGTGGGCGGCCAGCAAGCCCTGGGTCGAAAAAGGCATTCAGAAATTCAACGAATTCCTGGCCCGGCCCGAGGTCCGCAAGACGCTCAAGGCCATGAAGATCGACAACCCGTACAGGTACTTCGCCAAGGAGCTGCGCACCTGGGCCGGCAAGCTCAACGTGGGCATGCTCACTGCGGCCATGGACGCGGGCATTGGCACGCTCAAGAAGTTCACCGACCTGATCGACAAGTGGGGCAGCGCGGCCATGAAGACCCAAACCGGGCAGTTGCTGGCCATGGTCAAGAAGGTCCGAAATCAGGCCAATGCCAAGTTGGCAGAAGTCCTCAAGCCGGTGCAGGATTGGCTGAACAAGCTGGCCCAGCGATTGGAGGTCGAGGAGCGTTTGGCCTACCGGGCGACGACGAATACGGTCAATCCCCACAACTTCGCCAGAGCCTCGAATGTGGAGGAATTGGCCGCTTTCGGACGAAAGAAGCCGAGGTGGGTGGATGACACCAAGGTGCTCAAACGCGAACCAGAAACACGCGCGCCGTCAAAGGCTGGATGGTTTGATATTGGCGACGCTGCACCGAGGCCACGGCGCGCGGCATACAACACCTTCGAGGAGGGCAGCATTCAGCCCATGACGCATCCACCGGGGACAGTTTTGTACCGTGTGGTGGATCCCAAAGCGAACGACAACAGCATTTGCTGGATGGGCAAAGCGGAATTCGACAAGCTCATGAGCAAAGACGACTGGCGGCGGCGCTTCGCCGTCTGGTCGAGTTGGAACGGCAACGGCGAATATGTGACTTACACGGTTCCGCCCGGCAAAGGGCTGAACGTATGGGAGGGCGCGACGGCGTCGCAGAAGATCGAAAGAACGAACTACGTGTTGGAAGGTGGCGCACGCCAGATCGTGCTCAACCCTGCCGATCTGGACCCCAGGTATCTGAGCAAGCGCGAGTTCACTGGCTGGGGCTATGACGACCTGGGCCGCAAGGTCGATCTCGTCGGCGTTCCTATTCTTCAAACCAACCTGTACAAGTAACCCATGAGCACCCCATTGATTCCGCAGGAAATCTATCTGCTGGAGCGCTATTGCCAGCCGGAGCCTTTTGAGAAGATGCGAGATGCCTGGGCCGAGATGGTCAAGCATGCGGAAGCCATGCTGGATCGGTTCATGCGGCAGTTGCCGCCGGACTACAGGAATCGTCCGCTACCGAATCAGCCGGATCGCGTCTGGGGCGAACTGGTGTTGCCCAACTTCAGAGACACCCTGCAAGGACTCAACAACGACTACATCACATTGACGCATGGCGACCTGAGTGCGCTTGATGGGGCCAGCGGCGTAGCTAGCGCCCTTCGAGGCCAGCGTATGGACTACCCGGAAGACTGGATGGACGAGGTTGAAGCGGGTGCGGCAGATAAATTCTCTGACTTGGGAGCTGAGGCAGATTTTCTCGCTCGTCCAATTGTTAATACTGCGCGGCAAGATTGGATGTCCGGTGATCTCACGACCGACTACATCGAGTTGGTCAAGGCACCTCTGAATCCTCCTGCCTCGTGGCCCGTTTATCGCTTAAATCCAAAGGTACGCGTGAAGTCAGGTGATCGCACGCCGAAGACGGGTATTTACCTGCCTGATATTGACAAGAGCTTTCCCGCACTACTAGTTGCAGCGAACGGACTAGATGGCGTTGCTGTAGAAGCAAAGATACGTTCGATAGTGCTACCCGACGGATCGAGAAAGCACAGGTCCGCAACCACTTGGACCTTGGTCGAACGCATCGCCGACAGCGGCGGCGGCATCCCTGCATCGAACGACCCGATACAAGCCGGTGTGCGTTTACGCTGTGGGGCCGGCAATGCTTGCCCGCGCGAGGGTTGGTGGTTCAGCCCTGCCCGTATGAACAGCCGCCGGCACTTTGCAGCCGGCGAAGTCATGCCCGACCTCGGCGGCGACTACGGCATCACGATCTGGCAGTGGGACGAGCAGCAGTAGTCGGCACACAATTGCCCGTGTGGTGGGGTGCAAGACACGGCGATGCATGCCGAGCGCGGCCACCGCGTCAAGGTGCAACTGCACTTCCAGCGCGGCGAGAAGCCCAACACGGGCAACGGCCCCACCGGCTTCGGATCAGATGCCCAGGGCAACGCCCCCGGCGACGAACGCTCCGGCACCTGGGTGCGCGTGGGCGGCCCGGCCGCCGGTGCCAACTGGGGCGCCCTCTTCACGCCACGCATCGGCTCCGAGGTCACCCTGCAGTTCATCGAGGGCGACATCGACCGCCCCGTCATCGTCGGCGGCCTGTACGGCGGCACCGATGCGATGCCCTTCGCCGCCGGCATCGACTCGGGCGTCAACCACCCGGGCGTGATCGCCGGTCTGCACAGCCAGCGCCTGGACGGCCAGGGCTTCAACCAGTTCGCGCTCGACGACGCCCCCGGCCAGCTGCGCACGCGGCTGCACGCCAGCCATGCCAGCACGGAACTCGGCCTGGGCCACTTGATCCAGCATTCCGAAGGCTCGGCGCAGCCTGAAGCGCATGCAGGGGCAGATCAACGCCCCATTGCAACGTGCGAGTGACGAAATCAGGAACTTCCTCGAAGACCTGCTGGGCGAGCAGGCGCGGCCCTGGTGATGGCCGCGGGACAGAAGGCCGTCATCGCCAGCGCGGTGCCCGCCACGCGAACCCGGGCCGGACACAACGCGGCGGATCTTCATCCCAAGGGCAAACCTCCTGCACGGCAAGCCGCGCAAAAGGTACAAGGCATACCGAAGGCCGATGCCCACAAGGGGCAAGGGCCGGTGCACGCTGTGGTGCAAGTCACGCGCAAGGCATTCTCCGACCTCGCCGCGCGCGAGAAGGGGCTGATCGGTGAGCACATGGTCGACTATCACGAACTCAAGCGCCTGGGCGGCAGTTGGCCACACGACAAGCCCACGGGGCCTTGGAGCCCCGAAGCCATCCAGAAGATCAACTCGGACAAACGCCCGGTCAACCTGCGGCTGGCCGATCTGCCACGGGTGACGCAGCCGGGCTTGGACGCGGTCTGGAAGCACCATGAGAAGTACACCGTCACGGAGGCCAAGTTCAGCGCCAGCATCGGCGTGGCGTACGGCATGGGCAAGAAGCGTGTCAGCAGCGGCAAGCTTGGGAAGCCCACCGGGCTGAATCCCAGCCTGGAGCTGCTGTTTTATCTGCTCAGTGACAACGCCGACAAGAGGATTACCGGCTCGCCGATGGTGCAGATGTCCGAGGACTGGGTGGTGGACCGAGGCAGGACAGAAGGCTTGGACGCGCGCGCCTCAGCGGCGTTGAAGGCACGTCAGAATGATCGGCGTGTACTGCTTGTGACTTTTGAGTCCAAAGGCGCCGTTGAACATGGAGAGGCGCTGGTAGACATCCACATGGGATTGTCTGATGACAATGTACGACCCCATACAGAGCACGGGATCACAAACGAGTGGTCAGCGAGTGATATCGACAGCGTTGTTACTGCACGTGAAAAGGCTTTCAAGGCACAGAATGCGGCAGCTGATAGAAGTTCAACACTAGCAGACGAGGAACAGAAGTCAGTGAAGACCAAAAAGAGTAAACCAAAAAAGTAATTTCATTCAGCTACTGCGAACACCATGATCGAAGAAGCATTCCGAGCCAAACGCCGTCAAAAATTTTTGACTCAGAGATATTACAAGCTAAACTTGGCATTTTCTGACTTGATGATCAAATCAGGAATGGAAGGCCTAGGAAACGCGAGAGCTATGGGCAAGGTGGATTCTGTGAGTCAAGGTGGCCTTTTCAAGGACAAGCTTGCGCTACTGGAACTTCACTACACCGCCGGCGAACCCATCGAGTCGTTGAAGCCGCTTTACGCCGACGCCATGCAGTGGTTCTCGAAATGGCACCAGGCGCATGAGGAGTACCGGGCATTCATCTCGAAAGACGACATCGAGAAAATTCGCCTCGATATTTCACCAGTCCACTTTGAAGACCTCTTTCATTTCGAAATTGCGCTCGATGTTGTCAGTCTGGGTCTTCTTTTAGGCGAGGGCGACAAGGTCCGAGAAGCGACGGCATGGATGGGCAGCGAGCGCGGCTCCGATATGCTGTTTGAGGCCATCGTCGAGCCTGCAGTCAGCGATCCACGTGACGTGGACGAGTTCTTTCACCCGCAGCCTTACGACCCTTTGCTGGATGCCATCTACACCGCCGACACCCCCGAAGAGGCCAGCGCCTACGTCAAGAAGTATCTCGACGGTTGGTACAAGGCCTTCGAGGGCGTGCCTTGGCACAACGGGCACCTTGTGGCCACAGACGAATACATGGCCTACGACGGTTACTGGGCATTCGAGGCCGCCGCCGTCTGCGTCATTCACAACATCGACGACAGCAGTTTCCGCGATCATTTGGTCTATCCCAAAGATCTCGCCGATTGGGCTCGCGCCAACAACTCTTTAGAGAAGATCAAGCCTGACGCAGGAGCGCGCGCCCTTCGCCTGCGCTGTGAAGGCGATCAGCCATGCCCGCAGACAGGCTTCTGGTACACGCCCGCCAAGGAAAACTCGCGCCGCGCCTTCGCCACTGGCGAGAACATGCCGGTGATCAAAGGCTCGCCTTGGGGGGCGACGATTTGGTATTGGGATGATCGGCAATCGTAGAAGGTGGCCACTTCCTCGCTCGGAAGCATCCAACAGCGTCTACGCCGACGAAGGCGGCATCCGCCAACGGCCCGGTGAGCTTGTCGGCGTTGCCAGATGCCAAGCTGGGCGAGCCACAGAACTGGATCGCTATCGGCCATGTGGATCCGGATGGGATGCCGATAGCAGGGCAGAAGTACAAAATCTACTTTGGGTGGCCCAGTCATCACGGGAAGCAAGCCTTGGATGCTGACATGTGGGCGGCCAGCAAGCCGTGGGTCGAAAAAGGCATCCAGAAGTTCAACGAATTCCTGGCCCGACCCGAGGTCCGCAAGACGCTCAAGGCCATGAAGCTTGATAACCCGTACAAATGCCGATCATCTCAATGCGCAATGACATGATGCACTGGCTCGTCGCGTTGGCCTTGACCCTTGGCCTGATACCCGCCCAGGCCGCCATCGATGCAGCCATCGGCTCCAACAAACAACTGCGCGTCGATTCGCACCACGGCCACGTCGTCGCGCAGATGACTGCGCGGGCCAAGCGCCCTCTCCGCGTCGACGCGTCACTGGCCAAGGAGATCGGAACGGCGCAGGCGTTCTTCGCCGTTGGCAAGCGCGCCTTCGTTCAGGACAACGCCACGTGGCTTCTGATCGTCACGCAAGCCGAATCCCGCGCGAACCACGCAGCCGGGGCATGCGGCTCCGGCACGGAAGACACGCTTCGTTTGGTCGAAGTTGACATAGCCAAGGCACGCATCGTCGAACGTTCCAGCCTGCTGTTGCAGAGTTGCCTGACCGGACTGTCGCTGAACGACGATTCGGGCCGCTCGCTGCAAGAGTCGCTGGAGGCCGTGCCCGATCCGGGCCATCTGCGCCTCGATTGGCTGAACCATCCCGACTCTGGCGACAGGCAGAGAACGCTAACGATCGTGGGCGGAACGATCAAGGTGGGATGACCCTCGCTGACCTCATTGAAATGCTGAAGACCTCGTTGATGCCCATGTCCGTGCCAAGCTCGCACTTGGTCGGTGCGGAACGGGTGATCGGCAATCGTAGAAGGTGGCCGCTTCCTCGCTCGGAAGCATCCAACAGCGTCTACGCCGACGAAGGTGGCATCCCTGACAACGGCCCGGTGAACCGTGAGGTCATGCGATGACATTGGAGTTGAAACATGAAAGGTGACCAGGTTCAGCTACGTCAGCAGTAGATCCCCTGTCGCGCTCGGAAACCAATCGTCGATTTGAGCGTTAAGTCCTTGTGACCTCGCTGAGCAACAGCCCAATGGGCGACTTCTGGATCCCGAAGATGTGTGAAAAAAAGCAAGCCCAGGCTTCGAGAAAAACCCTTGACCGTGCGCTCGTCTTTTTTACAGCGACACCACGATGACAGAAGCAAAATCTCGAGCAAAGCGCCGTCAAAAATTCTTGACGGAGAAGTATTACGCGTTAAATCAGAGGCTCTTTGAAATATTGGAGGTAGCCGGACATAAAGGCATTATCAACGACAAAGAAAACGGCTCTCCTGACTCATCAGGCCAAGGTGGACTGTTCAAGAGAAAGCTAGCGTTACTGGAACTCCATTACACCGCTGGTGAGTCCATTGAATCGTTGAAGCCGTTTTATGCTGATGTCATTCAGTGGTTTGGCAAATGGCATGTAGCGGAGGCCGAGTACGCGCTGAATCGCATCAAGGAAACAGGCAAAGACTTGCGCACCGATGTGACGCCCGTCTACTTTGAGGACCTCTTCCACTTCGAGATTGCGCTAGATACCGTCAGCATGGGTGTGCTGCTCGGCGAGGGAAACAAGGTTCGTGAAGCGGCTGCCTGGATGGCAAGCGCTCGTGGCTCCGACATGCTGTTCGAGGCAATCGTGGAACCCGCCGTGAGCGACTTCCGCGACACAGAAGAGTTCTTTCACGAAGAGCCTTATGGTCCGTTGCTGGATGCCATCTACACCGCTGACACCCCCGAAGAGGCCAGCGCCTACGTCAAGAAGTATCTCGACGGTTGGTACAAGGCTTTCGAGGGCGTGCCTTGGCACAACGGGCACCTTGTGGCCACAGACGAATACATGGCCTACGACGGTTACTGGGTCTTCGAGGCCGCCGCCGTCTGCGTCATTCACAACATCGACGACAGCAGCTTCCGCGATCACTTGGTCTACCCGAAGGATCTCGCCGATTCGGCTCGCGCCAACAGCTCTTTGGAGAAGATCAAGCCTGACGCAGGAGCTCGCGCCCTTCGCTTGCGATGCGAAGGCGACCAGCATGCCCGCAGACTGGCTTCTGGTACACGCCCGCCAAGGAGAACTCGCGCCGCGCCTTCGCCACTGGCGAGAACATGCCGGTTATCAAAGACTCGCCGTGGGGGCGACGATTTGGTACTGGGATGATCGGCATTCGTAGAAGCTGCCGCCAAGTCACAGACCTCACAAGCCAACGGAAAGATGTAATGGCACTGTTCGATTTCCTGAAGTCCCGCTGGTCAGGCGGCAAGATGACCGAGGACGACCGGGCTCGCCGGTTCTGGGTACTCAAGGCCTTCACAAGCTACACCGCATGGCAACGCTGCCGCGACCGCTACGCGGTGTTCGTCAATCTGATGGAGCGGCAGTGCAAGGAAGAGCCAGTGGGCAGGCTGAGCGCTGGTGAATTTGAGAAGTACAAGGCCAAGGTGCAGCGATGGGTTCGCGATGGCGAATTCGCTCCTGACGCACTCAACAACCTGGAAGACGACCATCGAACCGATTGGGACAGCGGCACCTACGCTGATGCTCTTCGCGGCCTTTCGCTGTACGACCAGGGTCTCGCAAAGCTCAAGCAAGGCGACCGCGGCGTCTTCCTTCATAACAGCCGCGGGCTTCTTGAGGACGCCGCCAACGCAGCAAAGCGCCAATACACGATCTACTACATGGGTGGCCCTAAGGGCGGTGACGGCATGGTGTACTACGGCAAGTACGTGCCGGCCATGAAGGCCGCCTTGCTGTGGGCCGGCGAGCAAGGCGGCTTCAACGGGGGCGGCCTGCAGCCCGCGATGGCGGAGCTGTCCGCACCCAGCGCCTGGACCGAGCCGCACGACGTGTCCGACCCGAACGGCGGAAAAATGCACGTCCCCGGCTCTCACGTCGAGCTGATGGAGGCCACGGCCCATGTCAAGGATCTGCCCCGCGTGCCCGTTCCCATCGAGGACGTCCTGGTGCAGACCGGCGAGCCCTGCCCAGTGTTCGGCATCTACGAACCGCAGGTGCGCGACGGCATGATGGCCTATATGTGCCAGGGCCAGGAAGCCTACCGCTACGGCACGCCTTGCTACATGCCGCTCGCCGGCGTCACCGTCACCTGGAAGCTGGTCTGGGAAGACACCCGTTACCGCGATGGCGTCATACCCGCGGAAGAGAAGGACTACTTTCCCGAAGACAACACGCCGCCGGACTTCTCGCGCCTGGTCGGTGCTGAGCTGGCGAACGACCGGCGTTCCGACCAACTGGTGGTGCAGCGCAGTGGGGAACCTGCCAAGTACGCCGGCACCTGGGCCGCGCAGGATAACCTGCACAGGCGTGTCTTCTGGCCCCAGGGCGACCCGTTGCCACTGCACGAAGGCAAACCGGTCGACTGGGTCTACTCCGGAGCCTGATGCGTACAGACCCGGGCAGTTGCGCACGCGATTGCACGCCAGCCATGCGATCACCGAACTCGGGGTCGGCCACCTGATCCAGCATCCCGAAGACACCGCGCAGCGCGGGGCCCGGTGCGGCTCGGGCTTCGAGGCCGGCACGGCGGGCTGGTCCAGCGTGCGCGCCGGCCAGGGCCTGCTGGTGTCGACCACGGCCCGCGCGGGCACCTACGGCAGCGCGCAGACCACGCAGGCCGATGGCCGCTACGTGCCCTGGCACGGCTACGTCAAGCAGGCCGCACAGCTCGGCAGCGACGGCGGCCTCGCCCGCTACCGGCTCACCATGGGCCCCTGGCTAGACTGGCTGTCGCTGCGCATCGACTCCTTCGTGTTCCAGGACCTGACGGCCATCGAGATCATCGAGCGCGTGTTCGCCGACTACCCGGCCTCGCAATGGCGGCTCGAGCTCAATGAGGCCACCGTGGCGGGCCTGCGCAAGCGCAGCCTGTGCACGCAGTACCGCGAATCGGACCTCGCCTTCGTCTCGCGCCTGCTCGCCCAGGAGGGCCTGCATTTCTGGTTCGAGCACCTGAGCGACGACGGGACGCAGGCGGATGCCTTCGTCGCACGGGGCGGCGGCAAGGTCACGCCACCTAACGGCATCGTGGTTGAAGTCCGTCAAAGCGGCTGGAAGAAGATCAACGGCAGGTCTTCTGTGTCCGACGTGAAGCAGGCGATGTCGGCTGCGGCATCGGCGAAAGCACCGGATGCCGCGAGCGTCAGGCTCGCTGCGATCGAAACAGCGACGAAGACTTTCGGGTTCATGGTCGTTGCTCTTCGCGAGAGTAGGGAGGATTGCGGCACCGAGACGCACGCCCGAACCGAGCGTTCGCTCAGCGAAGTCCAGGTACATCGGCAAGTCGTGCAGCGCTTCCCTAACTTTCGTCGAAAACCCGTCGATAGCGGCCATGTCCCGCCGCCTCACGGCGGGTGGCCGTGCCCATCAGCGACAAGGTTGCGCTGGTCATCATGCCCGCACGACGGCGCAGTTCGGCTGCATCGGCATCGGTGAACACCGGCATGCTGCCCGGCGCTGCCTGATCGGCAGCGAGTACGCGACGCTCGAACTGGTTGAGTTCGTAGTAGCTCGCCTGGTTGCGGAAATTGCGCGCCCGACCGGGGTTGCCCTGCTCGGCCGCGAGCTTGAGCAGTCTCTCGTGCTCCGCCTGTCGCGCCTTGACCTCTGCGATCAAGGCATTCTTCTCGAGCTTGGTGCGAGGGCCGAGCATCCAGAATCCGGCATGGGAGTCGTGCACATAGCGGTCAAAGAATTCGCTGACCGTCTCGGGAACTTCTGCGGCGGCAGCCACTTGGGTCAGCATCGACTGCTGCAAGGACGATGCGTGACTGCGTTGATCCGCCGAACGAATCGGCCCGACCATGGTGGGCACGTAGTCATAGGTCGGCTTCGAAGCCTGCTGGGCGGCACTGACATCCCTGCGCCAATCGAGTTCGGCCTCCCACAGGTCGGTTTTGTCTTGGGCACTGGCATTGCTGTAGCTGCTGAGTGCTTTGAACTTTGTGTCTGGAGACACATGGGCACGCCATCGCCAGTACAGCCGCGTGTGGTAGTGCATCCGGTCTTCAGGCGCGTCGCCACCGGCGGCCACGTTCTGCTTTTCGTCGTATTGGCTCGTCCAGGCAGCGTAGGCGCTGAAGGACTTGTCGAGGGTGGGGTCGATGGAAAAGTCGGCGCGGACCACCGGTTCCAGTTGCTCTTTGGGAATGACTTTGACACCAGCGTTGAGTGCCTCGTGGTACATATCATTCAGCGGTATCTGCGACAGTAGCGCGTTGCGCCCCGCCGTCGCCTTGCCCTGCTCGCCCGGGCTGTAGCCGCCGCCCACGTCTGAATGAGCCCCGGGATAGACGTATTCCCGCACACCCGTAGGCCAGGTACCGCCCGCGCGCGCCGTGGAGAGTGGGAACGATCGCCTGATCTCATGCGCCGCCACGAAGTGTGCGGTGCGCGTCACACCGCCGATGCCCATGCTGCCATCGGCCCAGTCCATGAACCCGCTGCCACCCACCGGTGATGAGTCGGCCAAGGCCACCGACGCCACGGTATCGAAGATGCCGAGAAAGCGCAGAGAGAAAGTCGCTCCCCCGACACTGCCACCCGTGGCTTTCTGAATCCAATTGGCAAAAGCGCGGGCTTGCGCTGCGCCGCGCGAAAAGCCGACGACCGAGACATTGACCTTGGTCACCTTGGGTCGCTCGCCTTCCACGGCTTTGAGCAGGCGCTCATTCAGTCCGCGGAAGATCGAGACCGTTTTGTCGTCACCCCAGCGCCACAGCGTGCCCAGCCCGCCGAACACGGAGGTCACCAGACTCTTCATTTCTGTCTTGGTGAGCAAGTCATAACCTGTCGAAGCAGAGCAAACAGCATTGAACACCTGCAGCATGCCGAAGTGAATGCGCGCCTCTCCGCCTTCGGCGAAGGTGTTGCCATCGGGGTTGGACTCGGCGTCCTCGCCGATCTCTGTGAACCGGGTGCCGACACCAGGGATGTAATAGCGGAAGAACTCGGTCTTGTCGTCCCTGTGCGCGTCGTACAACGTGACAACGTTGGACTGACCCTTGTCGGGTCGATCACGATCCATGTTGTTGTTGGTGCCGTCGAAAAAGATGCCAACATGAATCTCTTTGACGCAACTGAGGCCGCTGGCTTGCTCCGCATTTACCGTGCAAGCCCGTTGGCTCAGTTCCTTGGCACTCGGCTTGCGGGCTGCACGCGAGAAATCACCGGGCGTGTCGGGCTTGTACGTTGCGCCACTTCGAGGGTTGTCCCACCAGTCACCTGCAGGTGCATCCTGAAGGTATTCGTAGGTGGGCAGCCAGTGCCCAGGCAAGCCTTTGCCTGTGCGGCCGCCGGGATCCTGCCACATCAAGAACTGCTTGCCATTCGACTCCACCGTGCACTTCGCGGTGTAGAACTCGCTGCTGCGAAAGTAGAGACACAACCGGCTGCCGTTGGTCTGTTTCTTGACGGAATACCATCCGGCCTTGAAGTCAGACATCGTCTCGCTCCTGGTTCAACTCAATTGCGCTGGAATGGAAAGTCAGCCGGTTTGACCGGCGCGGCCGGCCCGGGGTATTCAGGCAACCCAGCAGTCATGTTGGTGATGATCAAGCGCACCTGACCATCGGGTAAGAAATGCACATTCATACGCGTACCGGGCTGCAAATACTTGTCGATCGGTACTGTCTTTTCATGCCACGTCTCCGTGGCCGCATCGCCGGTGGCCTTTGGATCGGAACTCGACGTCGTCCAGCGTACCGTGGCCTTCAAGTCGGGCCGCCATTCTTTCGGATAGACGATGCAGCAGACGAAACTGCCGCCACCGCCGTAGGCCCTCGAGTTCCCCCCGCCCTGGCCATCAACGTAGTATTGGTGGATGTAGTCCGGCGTGTGGTTGTAGGCACTGAGTTGCGCAGTCATCTGGTCGGGCTTGAGTCCACCATCTGTTGGCTGTTTGGAACAGGCCGGCAGCGTAAAAAACAGGGCAGTGATCAAGACGTAGAAACCAATAGATCGACTAAAAGAAGTCATGCTGCGACGCTCATCTTGCCGCTCTGCAATTGATCCCATAGCGTCTCACTCCAATCTTTCATTTCCTCGGCCAATGTCTGGCCACGCTCGATGGCCGACCATGTGGCCTGCAAGCCGGGATGCTCATCGAAGTTGTCGCCGCACGACAGGCCGAGGACGGCAAACTGGAATCTGTCGTTCGGCGATGTGAGACGACGCAAATCGGCGCGGGCGAGCAGGTACGAAATACGGTCGCGAAATTGCCCACGGTTCGTGTGCGGCACGAGTTCCGGCGTGTTCTCCAGCAGCAAAAGAAAAACCGTGTCGGGTTCACTGGCATCGAGCATGGCGGCGAACTGCATTTTGTCCATTGAAAGATGCTGCGATGCATCGGCTTGCGCCATGGCGGTCGACTCGACAGCTGGGGTCCAGCGTCGAACTTTGCACAAGTGATCCTGCCAGTACCATGCGTCAACGCATGTCGATACGCGTAACAACTGTGAGGGCGAAAGCGTTCTTGAGAGTTGCGACAGGACACGTACATCGGCGAACCGGCAATGCACGAGCAAGTCGTCATCGATGGTGACTTGAGCAAGGTAGGCGCACAGGCGAGAAAGCTCAGCCGGAGACGCCGCCGACTCGATCAGGCTGAATGCCGGCGCCTGCGGATTCAATGCCATGAGTCGCAGCACACCAAGCTTGGCAGGCTCTATGTGCGTGGGCAGGGCCAGAAGCTGAGGGGCGTGAGCCCCATAGGGCTCGAGAGCTGAGCCTTGCAGCACGTTCGACATGTCCCAGTTCAAAGACGCCGCCACTGACTGCAGGCGCTTTTCATCGACCAAGGCCGCATCGATCAGCAACCACAGGGGCGCAGTTCGATGAGCATGGGCCGCAGCAAGCAAATCGTTGCTTTCGCCAAGGTTCACAGGATTGCGCGCGAACTCCATACCAGCGATCTATTGCAAGGACGAGAAAGGCGAACCGCTTTTGGCTGCCTTGAGCATGCATTCCACACATACGCTCGAGGGCATCAGCGGCAGCCCGTACAACTGCTTTTGCGGCCCCACAAACGACTTCGTCCCCGCCTTCACCGTGATCGTCCCCGGACACATCACCGTCACATTCCCACCCTCGATCACGATGCTCGCTCCACCGGCCGTGGCCAGGGTGATCTTCTTGGCGGCGGCCCAGTCGACGTTGGCGCTCTGGCTCTGGATCTTCAGGTCGTTCAGCGCGGCGACCTGCAGCGTGCCGGCCTGGGCTTGGACGTCGATGTCACCGTTGCCGGCGATCATCGTCAGGCCGGTGCCGGCCGCCTTGTCGCCGGGCTTGATCGCCCCGCCGAGGATGCCGATGGCCTGCCCGACGTGCAGGCGCAGCGCGCCGCCCACCGCGATGTCGGTATCCTGGCCGCTGGCGAACTGCACGTTCTCCTCGCTGACGAAGGCGGTGTCCTGGCCCGACACGATCGCCAGGCCGGCGCGCGCGCTGACGTTGATGACGGCGTCGGTGGCGTGCGGGAGCTTGTCGGGGCTGGTGGCGGTGGTCTTGCTGCTGGCGTCGGTTTGCGCCGCATCAAACTGCTTGCCGGCCACCATGCCCCGGGTCTGGCTGAGCCAGGCGCTGATCGGCGCGGCCTTGCTGTCGAGCGTGCTCTGGCTGGACTTTGTTGTGCCGACGACGCCGGACAGTTGCACGGTCTGGTGCGTCTGGGTGGCGCCGTTGAAGGTGGTGGCCAGGGTGTTCCACTGCTTGGCCAGTGCGATCCCGGCGGCGTTGTCACCGGCCGGCTCGGCGGCGCTGGTGCCGTAGGTGGAGATCAGCACGCCCTGCCCTGCGCGTACGGCGCCGTAGGCATCGGTGCGCAGCTCGAAGCCGGTGCCGCGGAAGCTGCCGCGGTGGTTGTCGGCCTGGTGGATCAGGTGGCCCAGGTTGAGCTGGCTGGCATGCTGGGTGGTGGCGAGCTGCACGCGCAGTTGCGCGGTGCTGTCGTCGAAGACGAGCTGGTTGAAGCCCTCGCCGCCGAACTCCTTGGTCTTGTAGCCGGAGAGCGCGGCGGCGTTGCGCTGGCCGCCCTGGTCGAGCTCGCCGGCGCTGCCGCCGTGCCAGGCGGGGCTGAGGCCGCCGCTGAGGTTGCCCTGCGCACCGGGGCCGGCGTCGCTGCTCTGCGCGAAGAGGCTGGTGTCCACCGCTGCGGCGTCGGCGCCGCCCGGCGTGATGGCCTCGCCGCCTTCGCCGCGGCCGTTGTACAGGCTGCAGATCACATAGGGCCGCTCGATGTCGTCGTCGAAGAAGCCGACGAGCACTTCGTGGCCAATGCGCGGGATGAAGGACATGCCGGTGCCGTTGCCGGCCAGCGGCTGTTGCACGCGCACCCAGGTACTGGCCGGAGCGCCGCCGCCGTCGGCGTCCCCGGCGTCCTGGAACTCATAGCGGATGCGCACGCGACCCAGTGCGTCGACGTGCACTTCCTGCTGGCCGTTCGCTTGCGTGCTGCCGTCCGCGCCCACCACGGTGGCGATCAGCGGGCCGTTCACGCGGGGGCGCACGGATGTGCGGGCACCGAACTCGCCGGCCAGCAGCGGGCGCCACGGCACGCTCGCACGGATCGCCTCGAAGCTGTTCGCATAGCCGCGATCGGCGGCGCGCTGGCGCAGGGTGTCGTCGACCCACGCCGGCAGCACCGCAGCACCGCTCGCGCTCGCCTTGACCTTGCGCGTGAGCGCGTCGCTCAGATCCTTGGGCAGGTTGTTCACGCCCACATGCGTCACGCGGGTGAGCAGGAAGCGCTTGTCCTTCTCGGGCGAGATGGCGTCCAGCATGTCGAGCATGGACTCGGCGAGCGTGAAGGTGGTGCCGGTGGCGAAGCTGCGCACCACGCCGCGGCCGATCCAGCGCTTGTGGCGCGCTTCGAGCGCCTGCTGCTTCAGGCGCAGCGAGCGCTCGGCCTGGGCCGCGTCGGCCCAGGCATAGCCTTGCGTGCTGTCATAGGCTTCGAGCCACAGCGCGTTGCTGCCGCCGACCGAGCCGGCGGTAGGCACCTCGGCGGCGATGACCCGGCCGCTCTTGTAGTCGTAGCTGACCGCGCTGAGCGTGGCGACCGGCTGGCCGCGCACCCCGCCGAAAACTTGCAGCGTGTCCTGCTCTTCCTGCACACCGTCACGGTGGAAACGAATGCCGGCCCCGCCGAGCGGGCTGGCCGAGACCACGTTCTCGGGGCAACTGGCGGCTGCGGTGGAGTCGGCGAAGAGGACGACCGTCGGCCCGGGCGAGCCGTCCGCGGCTTCCTCGAAGCGGTAGCCGATGCCTTCCTCGGCGAGCAGTCGCGCGACGAAGTCCAGGTCGCTCTCGCGGTACTGCACGCAGTAGCTGCGCACGCCGCCCTGGTCGGCCTCGGCAAGCAACTGGCCAACGCAGGGCGACCAGCGCCAGCTGCCATACGTCGCATAGCCGCCCAACACCTCGTCGACGATGTCGGTGATGTTGCGCTCCTGCCAGACGCGGCTGCGCAGGGTCTGGCTGAGGAAGCCGAGCCACGGCTGCACGAGCAGCCGGTAGCGGGCGAAGCCGCCATCGCTGTCCTCGGCCTGGGCCTGAAACACGCGACCGGCGCGGCGATGTTCGCTGCCGTCGGCCAGCACGGTGATCAGCGAGACCGGCTCGGCCAGCATCGCGTCGAGATCGAGGTCCACGTCTTCGCTGAGCACGCTGAGCTCTAGCCGCCAAGGCTGGCTCAGCGCCTCCTCGAGCACGAAGGACTCGACCTGCAGACCGGCCAGTTCGCCTTCGGCATCAAGCCGGTACAGGCGCGTGCTGCCGTCCAGCAAGCCGCTCAGGCCGTCCTGCAGACGACTCAGGGCGTCCGACGTCAGGGCCTCAACCGCGCCGTTCATCGATCAAGGCCTCATCGGCGGACGAGGTCTTCGGCGCCCGCGAAGCCGGGCACGCGTCCGCCTTGCCCCAGTGCTTGTCGCAGACGCGATTGCGGCATTGGCGCGCCTCGAGCAGGTCGGTCTTGGACGAACAGCCGCGCACCAGTTCGGCCAGACGGGCCGGCACCGCATCGCTCGGCTTCGGTGCCGTGACCGGCGTCGCCGGCGCGAGCGGCTGGGGGCCCCGGCGATCGAGGCGATCGATCATCGCCGCGACCAGTTCCGTGTCCGCATCGTCCTCGGACCGCTTGGCCTTGCGCGCCGCGGCGGCCTTGGTCTCGCCGGCGGCGCCCGAAGCCTTGGCGACGACGGGCTTGGCACGGGGCTTGGCCCGCGCCGCGGGCTTGGCGGCCGTCTTGGCGCCCGACGCGGCCAGCGCTGCGGCGTGCGCCGTCTCGGTGTCGTTCAGCGCCAGCTTGTCGAGCGGATTGCCGTCGGCGCGCGGTGCCGAGGCCGCCTCGGCCACTGCGGGCAGGGCCGACACCGCAGCCAGCTCGATCTGCGCGGACGCTGCCGGCACTACGGCTTCAGCAGCCGCCGAACTTGCCGCGGCGGATCCGAGGGCCAAGGACACCCCGGCGTCGGTCGCAGGCGGCGCTGCCGCGATGCGAGGCGCCGCCGTTGCGATGCTGGACGACGCGTCGCCGAACGGCTGAAACGTGAACACCGCGCCGGCGGCGCCCAGCAGCAGGAGAGCCAGGACGACGATGCCGTACTTGTTGCGCGGCCGCGCGCTCCCGGCAGCCGGCGGGGTGGGGGTACGTTCACCGCGCTCCAGCGATGACAGCATGCGCGTGGTGCCCGTCTCCGCCGGATCGCGGCTGCCCGAATTCAGCAGGCTCGGGCGGCCCGCCGCCTGCCGTGGTGGTGTCGTGTTATCGGATGATTCCATGTCGGAATTTCTTCTCCCTGGGGCGGTCCCGCCCTATGGCGCAGAGCTCTTGAATTTCATTCTATGAGATTGGCGACGTGCGCACGGCCACTCCAAAGCGGGATTGGTGAGTCGAGAAAGCCGCTCACAATGGGCGAGGCCCGTAGTAGACCGAAGTATTCGGCGCGTTCTGCAACCTCTCATGCTTTTTAGTGTCCTTTTGTATTTCCTGCTGGCCGTCGCGGTCCTGGCGCTTCTCTGTCTTCCGACCCTGCGTGACCGCGCTGTCGCCGGCGCCCAGGGGCTGTGGCAACGCGGGCGCTCGCTCGGCGGCTCCTGGCGCAGGGCCGGCCTGCGGCGGGCCAGCCGACACGGCGAGTCGGCCAGCGACGCGACAAGGCGCACGCTGACCACGCTGCGCGGCCACGCCCCGGCGCTGGCCGTCGCGCTCGCCGTGATCATCATGCTGCCGCTCGGCGCGGGGCTGTTACGCGGCGCGTTTCGGGTCGACAG